>Ga0180433_10009706_pt1 | contig 11724 bp, 19 predicted proteins | sample SS_ome_8_FD_132980 | JGI IMG/M metagenome (GOLD analysis project Ga0180433, IMG submission 132980) | Hypersaline lake sediment archaeal communities from the Salton Sea, California, USA - SS_1_D_1 metaG | ecosystem: Environmental > Aquatic > Non-marine Saline and Alkaline > Hypersaline >... | reverse complement strand
CATCCTCACCGCAGAGACCGAACCTGTCCCAAATCTGAAGCAGGGTCTTGGATTCTTCTCTGAGTTCGTGAAGAATCATAATCCGTTTATCGTGCGTCATCAGGACGAGCTTGTGCATCGTGATCAGAGCCTCGACGCTCGTGTTGGCGTCGCCTGCTCTCTGGCGGATTGCATTACGGATGGCCGATAAATCTTGCTCCATCGTAGCGTAATTCTGCCAATGCGTCTTGATTCTTTCGTTCACCTGCTCGGTCAGGTCGACCATGTGACCCAAGACCTTCTTGTTCGCCCTCAAATCCTTCTTGAGTTCTTTCAGGACGTTTCGTCTGATCGCCATGATGTTGTAATGAACAAGCGACTTCGAGATGTTCAAGTGATCGGCTATCTGGCGGGTCGTGAATTTGAGAGAGAAATAGAGTTTCGATATCTGTACCTGCCTCTTTTCTCTGGCGTCCCCGACAAGGTTCAGCATATAGGCCATCTCCTTGCCGGTCATATCGAATTGATCGGTAACGTGAATCTCCCCGTCGAACGCCGACTTGAGATGGATACACCCTGCGAAATGCACCCTCAAATGAATACACGGCTCGAACTCCACCTTGACGTGAATCATTCCGTCCCCTGACCTACCTCTGTCCAAAACGTCCAAAATGTAACTCCTTCTATGGTAATGGTTTAGGTTCTCTTAAAATTTCCTCACCGCAAAGACGTACCATGCCCGTCTCGCCCTGTTCGATCTTACGGCCCAAGAACTTCATCAGGCCTCCTGCACAGACGATGGCGAACAACTGCGAGTATTCCGTCAAGTACTCCTGAACGGTCTTGATCTTCACGTCCATCGGCTTCCCCTCGATTTTCGCCAAGAGTTCCATAGCCTTATTCTCGGTCGCCTCGTCATTGACCAGATAGAAGATCGCTATGGCGTCCTGTCTCTTGAACTTGACGAGGATTTCAGTTCCCGTCCTTTTCTGTTCCTTCATCCTGTCCCTCACCGGTTTCGTTCGGTTCTGATTCCGTTGTTCCTGCCTCGCTCTCCGAAGCGTCCGCTTTCAGGGGTTCTCCCAAGAATGAACGGGCGAGGATCAGCAAAAGCTGTCCTCGCTCCTCGTCCATATCAACTTCGCTCGGTAGGTCGGCTCTGGCTTTGAGTAGGGCCTTCTCAATCACGTCTCGCATATCGGGATAGACAGCGAACGACATTATGATCGGGTCCTTTGGTGTCGGCACCCCCTCTTGGCCCCCTGAAAAGTCAGGAAGGTTCTGTTCGGGGTCTGGCAGATTGTCAAATTCCATGAATGATTCGAGACGGTTCCTTTTCATGCCGGTCAGGTCCTCAATGTCCTCAATGAGAACACCTGAATCCAATGCCAACTTGAGAGCCGCCGCCATCTTGATCGGGTTTTCCTCCCCGTGCTGAAAATTGTAGGCGATTGTCGAGATGATGGCTTCCTGACGGGTAAGAGGCTGTCCGCTTGGCCCCTTCATAATTGCACACATGATCGTCTTGGCATCGGGAAAGACTTCCATGAACGCCCTTAATCTATGCTCTCCGTCAACCAGAATGTAATCGGTATTGATGTCGTCAGGGTCACCCGCCCCTTTCGGCCTCACTTTAAGAGGGTCCGTAAATCCGACTGACCGCATATGAGCGACCAAGCCCTTATACTTGTCCTTCGGCATCTCTTGAGGATTGTAATCGTTCGGGGTCAGGTTCAGAATTTCGATCTCTTTCAGGTCAGGATTCGGTAATGACATTTGGATTCTCCTTGTTTGGTTGTCTGAAAACTGTTTCATGAATTGACTTTACAATCATGGTCAGTTTCCCGTGTTTGGCTCCTAATTCGTTGAGACAGTTCCTTAATGAGTACGTTCTCGTATCCAGTTCGTCGATGCTCCATACGCACCAAGAAAGAAGAAGGATTCCGAGAATTATCAACAGGTTACGCACTTTGTTCACAGTTCTGGCATCCTTCTATCCCGCATTTAACGGGGTCTTTACATCCACTCTCTTTTGCTACCTGCTTGACGCCCGAAAGATTGTTCTTATCGAACCACTTCGAACGATTGGCGCAGACGGCCTTCTTTGCTACCTCGGGAAGATTCCGAGAAAGGCCACAATGAGCGCAGTCCTGATTGCACCCTGCCGTTTCCTCCCCTTCAAGGGCTGACTGGTACTCTTTCCAGAGAAATTCTTTGTCAGTCCCGACGTCAACGATATCCCACGGAAGCGGGTCCTCGAAAGTCTTTTCCCTCAAGACGTCCCAGATATCGTATCTGTACTGAAGCATGAGGTACTCCTTCATGCCCGTCCAGATTTTCGCATTGGACTCTCCCCAATCCTGCTCGGAATAGACATTGAATTTGAGGGCGGCCATGATGAGGGGCTTTGCGAACCTACGATCGGCATTATCAAAGAGGGCTTCCAGACGCCTCCCAATCGGGCTCCCCTTCACGTTCCTCCATCCCTTGACCACGTCCTTCTGTAATTTCTCGTCCCATTGGACGTAAGAGCCGTCGTTGAATTTATCGTTATAAATTCTCACGAAGTCTGCCATCCACGGAGATTCCCTGTGTTCGCACCATTGAAACGGAGTGTGGGGCTTGGGGATAAAAGGATTGACGGATAGTTCGATGCCGGCCTGTGGTCTGATCTCCCTCGATATCCGCCACATATCATCCATCAGAGTATGGAGAGCGATCACGTCCTCTCTTGTTTCCGTCGGGAGTCCGATCATGCACATCACCTTCGTCTTGATAATCCCGCCCTCGACCGACAGTTTAAAAGCGTCCCAGAAGGTATCATCGTCCAAGTGTTTATTCACGACCCGACGAAGGCGTTCATTGGCGGCCTCCAATGCGAAACAGGTCGAGCGTTTCTTTCGGTTATCGTCCCATGTACGCCTGAACTGGTCGATGCGCTCCGAATACCCGTCATACTGAATCCCCTGACCGATGGCATAATCACGAGCCTCATTATACCGGCTGTAATCGGTCGGAGTCAGGCCCATCATTCGGACGGTCCCCATCTCCTTACGAGCGTCGATAGCCTGAATCACACCCTCGTAATTCCTCTCCCGATACGGCTTATACCATGAGAAAGGCGCACAGAACCTACATCCATGCACACATCCCCTCGTCACCTCGACATCTTTGGTCAGATATAGTCTACCCCTTGCCACGTTTTTGTTGTAATTGACGATCGTGTAATTGTATTTGGGGTCGGAGATATCGACCTTCTGGAACATCACTTTATCGGGTGCGTCGGGATGGAGTTTTTTGAGTCCCATGAATCGTTTGGTCTTGGGGTCGTACTGATCTTCGTAGAATCTTGGAATATAACAGCCGGGGATTTTGAGCATGGCCTCTAAAATTTCAGTTTTAGATTTGCCCTGCTTCTTCATGTCCTTGATGAGATTGATCATAACCGGCGTCTGATCTTCGCCCTCTCCTATGAAACAGACATCGAAAATCGGAGCAAAGATTTCGGGTGCGGTCATCAAGACTCCGCCACCAATGAGGATAGGCCACTTGTCGTCCTCTCGATCTTTTGAGAAATACGGAATACCGGCATAGGTAAGCAGATGGACAAGATTAAAAGCGTTCGGGGTAAAGAAAAGACTGAATCCGAGAACGTCGAACTCTCGAAGCGGGACTTTCGTGCCGTAGCCGAAAAGAGGGATTCGATTCTTCTTCAAGGCTCTGCGGACGGCAGAGGGCGGAAGGTAACAATAATCGACCACAACGTCCTTCATCGCCGATAGAACGTTATGGATTATATGAACCCCCATCATTCCCGCCCCTGTAAAATAAGGGACACAATGGATGAGGCAAGTTTTAAAATCGTTCGACTCGCAAGGGACGTCGACATCAAACATTCCTTTGATGCCTTCGTCAAGCCGGCCACCCTGCATCTTGTGGCCTTTAATCACATTCCGAAACGCTTTAGTATCTACCTTCACCTGTCAACCTCCCTGACTGGAAGGCTCGACAGAACACCCCGACACGAATCAAATATAGCATATCATAATAGATTCTGTCAACGGGACGAATTTATTTCTTCTTTTCCTGACTCGAAACGACCTTCTCGTTTTCGTCCAGTTCTACATCATTGGATTCCCGATCATGGTTCGAAACAGCTTCTCGAACTTTGTCGTCAATCCGAATCAAGACTTCATTGGCACCCTCTGGCAACTGAACCGTGTCCCAACAACGCTTGAAGAACCGCCAGTCCTCAACCTCGAACTCGACCTCGTTCGATTTGGTCTTGACCGCTTCCTCAAGGATATCCCGAATCCGTTTCAGGGTCCTGTGGTTCTGAATCGTGAACCCTCTGGAAGTCTCGCCCTGTTTCAGAACGGCCTTAACGAGCCAGTTTCGGGCGATGTCCCTCGCCTCCGTATCTTTCGGAACACCTTCGAGTCCTTCGAGTGAAATATCAAGTTTCAATTTGTACGGCTTGACGGGCTTGTCTTTCTTCCCCATTGGATTTTTCCTCCTTTATTTTCATGGTTACGCTTGACCCTTCAATCCCTATCTCTGTTTTGACGGGAATCTTATTGGTCAAGATTGGATTCTCTACTTCTTCAACGATAATGATCGGGATGCCGTGAATATGAGTGACCGGCTCACGGTTCAGGGCGGACTGCCCCAACACACGCTGAGCGATAGAGTCATACTCTGATTTGGTCAACCTCACTTCTTCTGTCACGACGATCCTTCCAAATTTCTTTCATATGCCCTCTGGCATGAGTCGATTGATCGATTACAATTAAATTTCCGATCTCATTATTCAGAGCGATTAAGACAACAGAAAGTACGACACAAGCTCCCATGCTATAACGCCGAGAACAATATAAAGATGAAAAGTGAACCAGACCCATCTCTTTCGGATTCCAAGCGTTATCTGGGTGTTCGCTCCGCAACCGATCAGAACCCAAAGTCCGACCGTTCGCCAGAGTCCATGCAGAACCCAAAGATGAAGAATAAGTCCTGCAAGCGATAAAGCAAAAGAGATCAGAGCGTAATAAGCCCAGAAAGGCTCCTTCTCCGCCCATTCTCTCCATCTGGTTGAAATCGTTTTTCCTTTTTCAGACATAAGCGACCTCGCTTTCGAAATTTTATCACAGAATCTTTACGACTCCATCATCAAAACTTCTATTTTTGAAATCGAGAATAAATCACCCACATTCCGACCCAGATCGTGAACATAAAACTCAACGCAATCGTAAAGGCCATCATGTGGGAAAAATACTTCCAGATTAACTGCAATATCTCAAACATCGGGTCCCTCCTTTCTCGTCATCAATGGACGAACTCGAACCCGAACCTGTTCGTCCACCCCTCGGTCAAGGAAGTGAACGAACGCACCGTCAAACTGCCTGACACACCCGATATTATCATCAGGCCATGCAAGACCGTTAAGAGCGTCGTTAATGCCCTTGACCAAATTATCTAAATCCAACCTTCTGCGATCGGAGATATAGAAATTATACTGAACCGCAACGGGACAGAGGAACGTCTTGCCTTTCTGTGAACGATAAGACAGACCGACCAAATCCTTGAACGCAAACCAACGCTCAATTACTTCTCGTTTCGCCCACTTGTCCCTTTGCGTCATCCTCGGTTTCGTGCGTAGCTTCTGGCACGTAACAACGAAGGTTATTTCGCTCGGCGGTTCAGTTGTTGTTGACGGCGAATAAACTTGAGAAGGTCTTTTTCTTCCATCGTCATCTGGCCTTCTTCGATCGTTCCCGCCTTTAACTTCTGCCACAGTAACTCCGCTTTTTCTTGGCGTCGTAGGAAAGCGTCGACTTCTGGATACCTTTTTCGGAACTCTGCCATTCCAACCGTGTGTGCTTCTTCGTGATGCGCTCGGCATACTCCTAAACGATTCCATATTCCATCACTCCCTCCTGACCCTCTGGTCTTGACATGATGCCCTCTGAAATCTCTCGGCCTTCGACAACCCTGAATGACGCAAGTCATCATCGTCCACCAGATCGAAGGCTTAAACATCACAGACCATTCGCCTTTCTTATGATATCGGCGACTTGTTTATGGGCCTGAGAAACGCCGATCTTGCAAATGAAACACATCGCTTCGTGCGTATCGAGGCCCAGTTCTTGAAATAGTTTTAAAATTTGTTCAAACTGGATGGCGTACTTACCGTAAAAATGAAAGGGTGGATGATACATGACCACGTTCCTCAAAGGCTTCCCTTCGAAGAATCGTTTCATGTCGTCATCGGGGCATACTTCCTCAATGCGATTTTCTAAAAGTGTACGTAGTTCATCACTTCCCATCACCTATCCTGATTCCGTTATCAGCCATTTCTTCAAACTCTGACTTGTGCGACACCATGATTATCTGCCTGTTGATCCTCTGCGTCAACGCCTTCAAGAACGCACCGGCGGCGTAAAGGTGCTGTCTGGACAAGTGCTTAAATGACTCGTCCAGAACCAAGGGGCCGTCAATCCTCGGCTTGTGAAGCTCCAAGATGGCGACCCGAAGGGCAAGACTCATGATGTCCACTACGCCACCGCCTGAAGTCTCGATCGGGTCAGCCGGTTCTTTCAGGTTCATGTTCCTTACTTTGAAATCCACTTCCTGAAGATTCCCTCTGCGACCGAACTCCATATCGAAGGCGTAATCGGAACCGAGAATAAATTGGAGGGCGAAAGTAATAATGTCCTCGAATGATTTCTTTATACCCTGACGAACGGCTTCTTGAGCGACCGTTAAAAGCTCTGTCGCTTTCAGGTACAGTTCTTCCTCCGCCTTCATCTCGGCGAGTCTTGACTCTATCTCGCCTTTCCTTTTCTCTAAGACCTCGGTCTGGCCCTTGAGTCGGGACACGTCCTCGCCAAGATTATTGACGAGTTGTTCGACCCCTCTTAACCTTCCGATAGTATCAACTGACATTCCTGAATCCCTTTCTCGACGGCTTCTCGTTCCTCTTTCAGCCATTCGTCAACATTCTTCCCTTTCGGGACGAGTTCGTCGATCTTCGAATCAAGTTCTTCGATCTCGGAAGCCAAGTTCTCTCTTTGTTGTTCGAGTTTGGCCTTCTCGATCTTCTTCTCGTTGATTCGTTTCTCGATCTTTTCAAGCTCGTTGATGTAGTCCATCACCAGACCTCCATTCCTTTAGTGTCTTTCTTGGCTTGGTAGCCAAGTGCTTCTTTCCATCGTTCTTGATTCCAGTTTCTACTTTCTGCCACCTTCCACGTCGTAGGCGGGAACCTGCCTTCGGTGTTCTGAATCTTTTCTCTCTGTCTCCTGATAGATTCGAAATGTGGAAGGTCATGAAGAAAAGACTGAATCGGGATAGCATCTCCGACTCCGTAAAATTCTTGAGCGATACGAACGAACAAGACCTTATCGCTGTCTCTGGAATCGGGGAACCTATCGAGACACGAAACGACCTTCGAATAAACCTCTTTTAAGTCCCTGACGATATCAGCCATTTTCAAATTCCCCTATCCGTCGAATAACTTCTTCGACAACTGCTCGTTCTGCTTTTGTTTCTTTGGCGATCTGCTCGATCACGTTACGAAGATTCAATCCCTGAATCTTCGTGTTCTCAAGGCTCGAAATGAAGTCCTCGATTCGGCCTTCCATCTTGGCCTGTTCCTCAATGACTTCCATATCAAACAACTCCTTCCCAGACTTCGCCGACTCAAGGGGAATGATCTTCATGACTGGGCCGTTATTTGAGTCGACGAACAAGACGTTCGGAGTCCTCTCCACGTCCCACTTTCCTCTGGACATTCGGGCGAAGCCCCCGATTCCCACATACGTCGTCCCTGTCTTTTCATTTCTGACCACTCCGAACTCCTTGTGGTAATGACCGCAGAGGACAAGTGAGAAATCTGTCTTGGTGATCTCGCTACAAAGTACCTGTTGCATGGAGGGATGAACCGACTCTGGCGTGACCATAGCGTGAACGATTGCAATCTTTCGGCACGTCAAATGGGGCATACAGGATATGAGGCCGTTCTCTTTCATATCCCTCTCGATACCGTGGTAGTAATCGAAGCCCTGAACGAATAGGGACGCACCGCCCATTGAACGGGCTCCCATCTCCTGAACCAAAGAGGAACGGCGGAAGATATGGTCGAGCATGGATTCACCCGACTGATTCGGATTGTGACCAATCTCATCGTGGTTGCCTCTAACAACATACCACGGCTTACCCGTACGCTCCATAGCATCGACAAACCAGTCGGCTATGCTGAGACTCACAATCGGCGAATCAAACATATCCCCGCCGTGAATGTAACAGTCGACCATCATATCTTCACCGATCTGAATCGTTTCTCGGAACTTCTCTTTAAGGTCGTCGAGAAAACTGCCTTTTCGGTTGATCGGAGTATTGCCTCTAATCTGTGTATCAGTAAGAAATAGGAACTTCATCTTTCATCCTTTTCACTAAAAGTTTTAACGATTCTTCAACGACTTCATATCGCTTCCGCCACATCTTGTTCCTCAACGCACCGGCAGGGTGGGGAAGGACAGCCACATGGCTGTAATCCGCAAACTGGATAATCTTGCCCGTATGCTCAATCCACGGAGTAACTCGGTGACCGAAAATCCCTTTGTAGGCGTCCTGCCCCAGTACCAGAATAAGCCTCGGCTTGAGTTCCTTCCCCTCTTTATGAAGCCATAGAGTCGAACAAGTCTTGATCTCAATCGGGTCAGGAGGCCTATCGTTCTTCGTATGGCATTTGACGGTGTTCGTGATATAGACTTCTTCACGCCGTAATCCAATCCGTTCGAGATATCCATTCAGGAATTTCCCTGACCGTCCGATAAATGGCTCTCCACCCGCATCTTCTTCCTTGCCGGGATTACGACCGACGACCATCACCCAATGCTTCCGCAACGGACCTACGGGCAAGATCGGAATACGGGCTTCTTTTCGAGCCGTACACTCTTGACAGTCCTCAAGGCCGAGAAGGCATAGAGGGATTACATTTTTATCTGCCGAAGCACTTCGTCGGTGATCTTCGTTTTGCATATCGGACATGAACCACTCTCTTTCAGTTTGTCTCTATAAAGTTTCGATTCCTCTTTTAATCTCGCATCAATTATCCCCAGTTTTTCACCCATAGTCCCATATAGGTCGACCTTTGATCGTCGCTCCACGGTCAAATGCGTGAGACTTTTCAGGGTCGTAGCCCTTGATTTCAGGGAATCGACGGTTTTCGGGGTCTTGACCCGATCAAGACGATCGGTCACAGAGGATAGGAGAGCCCTCTTTTCTCCCGAATCCTGAACCAGACGGCTCACCAGACCGATCTTATCCGACCTCGACTTCAAGACTCCGACAATGGCGGGTTCTGGATATTTAATCGCCTCGAACCGCTTCCGAGCTTCGGAAAGAGCTACTCTTTTGTTTTTAAGGCGGGACTGATATTCCTCAACCGTCTCAATTCGTTCTGCCTTCTTCTGGGTCTTTTTGAGTATTCCGCTGACTTCTTCGAACACTTTCTTTTTCGATTTAAACTGGTCATAGACACTCTCGTATTCGTCTTTGGTCTTGCTTAAATCTTCTTCTCTGATCTTGCGTTCACGCTTGACCCGAAGCGAATCTTTATTCACTGACTGCGAGACTTTATCCAAAATATCGTTGCCGGTGAGTTTATTGAATATCTTCATCCTGAACGTGCCTGAATCGGACAGGAGAAAGGGGAGGGCTATCTGTGGTGCGACGCTCAGGATTAACTCACTTCCATCCACATTCATCGGTGCGACACCTAAGAGGGTTCTAACGGCCTCTGGCACGGCCTTCCCGATGGCATCGAATCGCTTTTCTTCATCACCTCTGATGATAGAGTAAGCGTTCTCCGTGGACGATTTTATCCGCCTGACACTCGTACCGTCGTTGAGGATAAGTGTGGCGAGAGTGCGATCAGAGCCAATTCTCCTGACCACATCTCCTTTGGGTTCGTTGAACATCACCCACTTGATAGCCCTCACGATAGCAGATTTACCGGCGTCGGTTTCCCCGACAAGGACATTCACTCCCTCGGTAAATTCTGCCGAGAACTTTTCGTGCTTCTGAAAATTTTCCAGTTCGATTCCCTTAATCCACATATTAACTTTTCCGTCTGCGTCTGCGTTTAACTGTTCCGTTCTTTTTCACCCATCCCATCCGCTTCATAACTGACGGCGGGATTGGCTTCCCTCGATGGTCGTAGACGGAAGAACGGCTTCGACCGTTCTCTCCACACGATATCTCCCAGTACCGCTTCTCAACACATACGATGGTCTTGCCCTTCTTGTCGAGTTGCTTCTTCTGTCTGGGAGTCAGAGTCATGAATCCTCTATCTTCCCAGTAGGGGAGTCCGTTCGGTTTCAATCTCGGTGCAAAAGTAACGCCCGGTATATCCGATTTCGGGGTTTCTGTGTCAGGCATCTCATGGCCCTCCTGTTGTTTATAGCGTTCATTCACTCCATTACTTCATTGTAGATTTTACGGAGTGTCCTTTCTTGCGCCTCGGTTAAATAACCGTTGCGTCTGAAAAACTCACCGAAGTCTTTGATGAGTTTTACTGTCGACTCTCTACGAATCGTTTCAAGTTCGATCTCGTAGTAGAGGTCTTTCAAAATATCTTCAACCGTCATTGGTTCCATCTTGAATCTCCAAATGTAAAAGGGGCTTCGGGACTTGAACCCGCCTTATTTGATCGTGGCATCATAACGAACCCCTAAACATTTAATCCCTTACCACGGAATATCGGACTTCTTCGAGACAGTCTCTTTCTTCGGCTTGGCCTGACCACTCGCCTGACCGCTTCCAGATTGAGCCTGTTCGCTGATCTTGAGAAGTGGAAGCCCCTTTTCAGCGAGGAACTTATTCACTTCGGGTTTAAGACGTTCGCTCACGCCTTGATATCCGATTCCCTGACCCTTCTTGCTTGAGCCTTCGATCAGTTTCGAGACATTGGCGAAAGTGACTTCTTCATTCTTGTAGGTTTTCTTGTTGTGTTCGACGAATCCCTTGACCCGATACTTCGCCATGATCAAGTCCTCGGTCGAACCCACTTCGTCAACCTGAAGTCCTCCGTTAAGAACTTCCAAGAACGCTCCGAACCGATTGTTCAGAGTCGGTGTCAAAGAGGTCTGTCCTGTCCCACGACAACCGGCCCACTCTTTTTGGCCTTCGACGTCGGCTACGACCCAATGCCACCTGTAATAATCACCCAAGTTTCCCTCACATAGCTCAATCCAAACCAGATCGAGCCAGTAGGAATCTTCTGGCGGTACTCTATTGCTTGATTCTTTTACTTGAAATTGTCCCATTGGTTGGTTCCTTTTTCGTTAAGTAGGGATTGGTTACCCTGTTGTTTAGGTTAGTATCATTCGGCTTTTTCCATCATTTCGATATGCCGATTGATATCGTTCTTCACCAACGTCTCGCAAATCTTCTGCTGACGTTCGGCGTTTTCCAAAAAGACCTTCTTCCCTTCCTCGCCATCAGGAAGTTCCAAAGTCTCTTGGAGACTCCGAGTGAAATGCCGAGTCTTGTAATTCGGACTCGGAAGATTCTCGGAATACGTTGTGGTCAGTATCTTCTGCATTTTGCCATCACCCCCTTCCCTTTCAGATTCTTTGAAGTGAGCAGACTTGTATTTCGGCCCGTCACTTCCTTTCAGAGTCACTTCTCGATTTATAAATTCGATTGGTTGCCCTGCCACATTAACCTCTCCACCACTTTCTT
>Ga0180433_10009704_pt1 | contig 11729 bp, 3 predicted proteins | sample SS_ome_8_FD_132980 | JGI IMG/M metagenome (GOLD analysis project Ga0180433, IMG submission 132980) | Hypersaline lake sediment archaeal communities from the Salton Sea, California, USA - SS_1_D_1 metaG | ecosystem: Environmental > Aquatic > Non-marine Saline and Alkaline > Hypersaline > Sediment... | reverse complement strand
GTTAACTTGGATAGCTGCTTCACCATATCCCTTGTTGTTTACAAAATGAAATACTACATATCAACTTTTATGAATCAAATATACATGATCTTTGTCCAAAAGTTAAATGTTCGCTCTATAGTTACTGATCTTAGAGCTTCTAAAGAATTTTTACAAGAGTTGCTGAATCGCTTTCCAAATTTAGCGAACGATGTGTTAAAGGATGCGATAGCAAAACTTAAGGGTTTGCGTCCTAAAGTTCCTTTTGCAATAGAAATGGCTCTTGATAAAGGGGTAAACCCTAATGTAGCAGTTGGTGAGATTATCAAATTACCAGATGATTTGGCTACGTTGGTTATGAGATTATTTTATAGAAAGGGAAAGCGTTTAAAGAAAGCCAATACTGAAGAAATTATAGAAAATGCTATCGAAAATAAAAAAATGAAACTTTTGCATTATCTTGTAAAAGGTAAAAGATTTAAAACAAAACACGATTCATATGTTAATTTTTTACTCAGGGATTATAAAGAGCCGATACAGGCTCGTCCTTTAGTAAAAACTGCCCCCGAGAGAAAAGTAAAAAGAGCAGAAAAAGAAAAAAACCAGATAGAATCATTCTTGGATGTTTGGTTTGCGGGGAAAGAAAAAGGAATTGGTAATAAGATAAAAAAGTTTTTAATTGAAAATTATAGACGGACTATAGGAGAAAAAAATCTTCGTTTATACGAAAAAATGATACGAAGAATGATGGACGAGGAGAAGAAGCATGGTGATTGTTATGCTTTCTATAATGCATATGAAGGACAAGTTAGGTTAATATGGGATTTGATGACGGCTATACACGATTGGTTTGAGATCGTAAAAAGAGAAGATAGGCCAGTTTTGAGATTTTTGACCCAAGTTGAACAATATAATATGAAAGATTTTATAGATAGTTGGAATCAGAAACAAGGGGAAAAGCAAAAAAATGATAGAAGCTGGTTTAAAAAAGATGTATGGATTGGCCCAGAAGAGAAAAACCTTTTGGATGATGGAATTTTAAATCAGTTTGAAGATGACTTTGAAAAGAAATTTAAACCAGTTTGGAATGATAGGCCATTTCCTTTACCTGCAGAATTATTATCAGTTAACTTTTCACCATTTGGAGGGACTGGTTTTCCTACTGAGGCGACTTTCAAATGGTTTGTTGAGCCAAGTCTAATTTTAAAGGGTATGCCATTTTTGAATAAGACATTTGATGATTATGGATTTGATAAAAAATATATTCAGGAATTAATAAAAGTATATCATACTCGTATGACACCTAAAGTAGGTGGTAACATTATGCAAATATTAATACCGAAAGATATAGTTTATATGTATATCTATCTTGCTATGCCATTTGGTACTCCTTATAGAAATAGAGTACAAAAATTTGAGAGTGATTCAGTTAATTCTGATATAAAAACAAGCGAATTTATAGAAAGATATATACATAATCCATTTTCATTAGTAGATCTAAAAGAACCTGCGAAAAAAAGATTAATGAGTATTATGCAAGGTCGAATTGTATTTTTCCCAGAGTTTTTTGAAAAAAATTCTGGAATAAAAATAATTACGCATCAGCTTCTTGGTAGAAAGGCATATGAAAAAAAAGAAAAGTTATATAAGCAAGAAGTAGCAAATATCGTAGCAAAAATGTTTAGAGAATGGTTTGCTAAAAAAGGTTACACAAAAGTATATGCAAAGAGATTATACTTAATGACAAAGAAGCATAAAGGAATGATATCAAAATCTGAGGAGAGAGAGCTGAAATTTCTTGATGATTTTGTTAAAAAGCTTGCCAAAGCTGGTCGTATTATAACAAGTCATATGGGGCCAAAAGTGTACAGAGATTTTAATTTTATTAGAGCTTCTTATGAGATAAGAGCAGCAAAGGAAAAAAAGGAGAAAAAAGCAACCATGGAAAGAGAAGAAAAAAATTAATCTGAATTAATTAATTGAAAAAAGTGAGTCGGTAGTTTTTATAGCTGTCGACTACACTTTTTTGTTGAAATTTAAAAATTTTGTCCCTATTTGGAAAAATTGCGCAAGTTTTTATTTGTTTAGGTCTCGCATCGAAAAAGCCCTAAAATAGGGCCCTTTGCCCTTTTTTTGAGTGTGATATATTCTAGAAGTTAAATAATTAAAAAATATTACTATTTATTTGTTTTATAATGGAGGACATATTATGAATATAGCAAAAGTATTTAAAAGAACTAGTATTATAACAATTGTGTTATTTTTAGGTACCCAAATGTTGGGTATGCAATATATACCATTTTTTGGTAAAAAAGAAGAACCTCAGTTAACCAAAGGTCAACAAGCTATTCAAGCAGTAAAAAACGTGGCAGGAAATCCTGGATTTCAGGTAGGTTTAGGAACTGTAGTTTTAGCTGGAACTATTGGTGCCGGTGTATATGCTTATAATGCATATACAGGTAATCCAGCTAACTCAAATGAAACGGAAGCAGAAAAAGAGATAAAACAAGATGTAGAAAAAATATTTAATAATTATGATCCTGAATATACTGGTTTGGCAGAAGTTTTAGCGGAAATAAAAGATGGAAATAAAAAAAGAGACTATGTAATAGCATTTCCAGGGTATTATATGTGGAAGCCTGGTATGTATAAAGGGTTTTTTGATAGAAAGCCCGAAAGCTGGAAAAATAGTTTCAACAGTACAAAGAGAAGATTGTTTGAGATGTATAAAGATGTAACAGCCAGAACTATATCATTTCAATTGCCTACTCGAGATATTCGCCGAGTTACCTTTGGCGGAGGATATGATGGCATGATAGCGTTATATTCGATTTTAAAGTTAATACAGGCTGGTCATGAAGGAAGAATCATTTTATTTGGACATTCAAGAGGAGGAGCAGCTCTACTGACATTGCTTGATATGGTCACCACAGATAAATATGATGCTATATGGAAAGATCTTTACTTGCAGATTATAAAAGAGACTGAGGAAGATAGACGAAAAGAAGATTTATCACATGAAATATCTGATGTGAAGCTTAGGGTGCATCAAAGGCTCTTGGAAAGTGGATATCATTATGTTTCGGCTCCATTATTGAGTATCAAAAATCTTGCGTATCGCGTTAAGCCAGTTGCAAAGACTATAGATCTTTCGGCTGCTGTGTCTGCTGCCGAAGAGCCAGAGAGAATGCAGAGAGAAACGGCTATCAAGATAATTAGAAATCTTGCTTTTTTAGATTCTTCTAGTAAAGAACAAGGATTGTTTAAATTTCATTTTTATATGCTTCCCGGAGATGTAATAGTTGGTAATACTTTTGATAAAGAAGTAAAAAAGATGTGTGAAGGGACAAAGGGGCATTGGGAGTATCATGAAATAGATAGAAAAAAATATCGTCGAACTACCCACAGCAATCCTGTACAAGTATATAAGCTTTTTGCCACATATCTTTCTGAATTAGGACGAGAGGAATAAGAATAAAAATAGTTTATTTTTCTCTTGTATTCTATATTTCATATTTTTTATAATTTTTAATTGATAGAAGATTATAATAAATATGTTCAGGAGAGTGCAGGTGGAGATTTATAGAATAAATAAAAGTATCTTGTTTTTATTGTTTTTATTTTTTTTCTCAGGGAATGTATATGCCAGGGCGGTAAACGTTGCAATTTTTTTAGATAAACAAGCATATGGTAGCTCGACAGAAATAGATCATTTAAAGTATGAAAAGGAACTTGGCGCTATTGCATTTCCTCTTGCAGATGCGATTAATCAAAAAGTGGAAGTAATTGTCGTAAGTAGTGCCATGATAAAAGTTATGCTTGATATCAAAAATACGAATGATAATATCTTTAAATATCCTGGAAGTTTAGAGAGAAAAAAATGGGTGGGAAATTTTTTCAAAAACATAAATAAAGAGTGGCTTGTCTATAAAACAGAAAATAACTATTTTGGTATATTTATACATAAAGATGCCAAAAGTTTAGATCTTAAAGAGTTGGGATTAAATCCAGATTTAAAGCAAAACCATGTTACATCTTTTCAAGAGTTAAAAGAAAGTTTTTCAGAACCTGCTGGTGAAAGAGATACTATAGATGTTGATGTATTTAACTCTATTTTTCAAGGGCAAGTACCAAAGTTTATGTATGTGGCAGGTCATGGTTATCGCTCTAAGATGATAACAGAGCTCAAACCGTCTGAAATAACAGAAAAGATTGTAGATGAAATAATGATTGCCCAGTTAACTCATGAGCAAAATCAAAAATTTCTTGCATCTATGAATAAAAAAGGATGTTTATTTGCCTATTATTATTCTTGTTATTCAGGTGGATTGAACTTGCATCTTATGAATAAGGTAATTGAGAAATTAGCTAATGATGTAAGATCAGTTGAGGAAGCTCAAAGGAAAGATATTACTTTTCCAATTGTTTCAGGTGTTATTGCAGATTCATTTCCTTATTATGCAATAAAGATAAGCTTTGTTGATTTTTATAAAGATTTGAATCGTTTCTTTCTAGAAAAGCTTGGCCCTCAATTACTTATAAAATCAAATATAGTTTGGATAGAGCGGCCATTTAGGACTATTGTGAAGCATGTATGTGGTGAGCATATGCAGGCTATACCTACTATTTTGTTACCAGGTATGAGAGTGCCGATGAAGACAATAGAGGTTGATAATAAAGTGCTGGTTCTGACATATCCTTTTCTGATAGCTCATGAGCTTCAGAGTATCGAAATTGGTGGCAAGAAACTTGCGGAGGAAGAAGTTGTAAAGACAACAGAAGGAAAGGATCAACTTACTTTGGAGGAAAAGCAAAAACTAAAAAAAAGATTAAGAAAAACATTAGAAGAGCAAAAGAAGTTTCTAGAAAAACAAAAGAAACTTGAAGAGGAAGTTGAAAGCGAAGGTGAAGATGCTCTTCGATCCCTCCCGTCCCCAAAGCTCTATGATGATGTAATAACATTGCGTGTTGTAAATAATTATGCAGGAAAGTATAAGGGGGGATGGGATGTAACTTTTAAGTGCGGCCATAAAGATAAAAAAATGGGAGAATATGAGATAAAATATAAAGATCAAAAAAATATTATTTTGAATCCAAAAACACTCTATGCATCGTCTTTTGCGAAAAAAGCTGGAAAGTGGGGCGCTGTTGGAATAGAAGAAAGTTGGCATAATGTTACCCCTCAAGACATAAGAAAGCTGAAAGAAGCTAATCCAGGTGCTATTTTTGTTTTGGAAATCAATAGAACAAAACCAAGATATACATTAACGTTAATAAAGTGGGGAAAAAGAGAGCTAAAAAAAAGAGAGATAAAAGAAATAACAAAAGAAATACCTATTAATATTGGCTATAAAATTGATAGGATTGAGAAACAAATTTATCCATTGCGGGGAGTATTTATATATCCTATGATCATCAGTGTCCCATTGACGATGACTATAAAAGAGAGAAATATAACAAATATACCAAAAATAATATCAATGATTCCTGGCAAGGCGCATCATTATATACAAAGTCTCCAAGTGGGGGGTACATTATTACCAGATTTAGTATTTAAAATGTTTTCAGAAGATCCACCAGTTGCTGCAGAAAAAAGTTCCTTTATAAAAGAGATTAGGGGACTCAAGATTAAATATGAGAATCCTGATTTATATAAAAAGTTTTGTCCTAAAAGAAATTGGATAGGTTCTATAGAAAGAACATTAGATGCTAAAAATCTAATTATTTTTAAACCTTCAGAACATAGAGAAGATGAAATGTTTATACGAAAAGGGTTTTTTCAAACAAGATGTAGCAAAGATGATGAATATCATTGGATTTCTTTTGAGTTTTCTAAAAAGAAGGGCGAAGAAGAAATATCAAAGGAATATGTTTCAAGAGAAGATGCTCTTGTTGTTGAAACAGAAATAAAGAAAATAATTGTGCATACTAGACCTCTTGAAAGCGCTATATTGGATGTAACAGGAGGAGTTGAAAGTATACAAAGATTTGATTATCTGATAGAAAAAGCAATTACTGATAAAATAGCTCAAGAAGAGCGAGAGCTTTATATCTTTCTTAAAGAAAATGCTCATAAGCAAGATTTTAATAATTGGTTTAAAGACCAAAAAAAAGATCAAAAAAAACTTATAAAAATTTCAGAATTGATATGGAGACTTGCTGGTGAGTATATAGCCAAAGGGAAAAAGAACTTGGGGCGTATATTTGGTTTACTAAAAGAAGAAAATCTGTTGAAAATGGCAATAAGATGTCGATATTATGATGAAACAGGTGATTTGCTTGATGAGGTTGCCTGTGATGAAGAAACAATAGACAAAAAGCATCGCATTATGTTTTTATATGCAAATTTATTTAAATTTAAAGGTCAAAAAGATTGTGTTGCTATTGCCCCCGGTGAATTAATTGTTTTTGGAAATCCTGAGCAAATTAAATCTCTAGATTTATCAAATAAAGGACTCAAATATTTACCAGATACGATAGAAAAATTTAAACAGTTAATTAGTTTGGATATATCAAATAATGAACTAGAGCATTTACCAAATACGATAGGAAATTTAGGGCGATTGAGTGGATTATATGTTTCAAATAATAATCTCAAGAGTTTACCAGATTCGATAAGTAAAGTGACGCTAGTTAAATTAGATATCTCACATAATAAAGATCTAAAAACACTACCTCAATTTTTAAAAGATATAAAATATTTGAAAGAAATAAATATTACAGGATTAAACTTAGATGAAGAAGGCCTAAAACTTATAAAAGACTTGGAACAAAAAGGGGTTATTGTTAAAAAGTAGCGGAGAGAGAGACTATTTTTTCAAAATAGTCATGAACGCCTCTTGAGGTACATCAACGTTACCCACTTTCTTCATGCGCTTTTTACCAGCCTTTTGTTTCTCAAGAAGTTTGCGTTTTCTGGTAATATCACCGCCATAACATTTGGCTGTCACTTGTTTTCGCAATGCTTTGATACTCTCTCTTGCAATGATTTTTGCGCCAATGGCTGCCTGAACAGCAATCTCAAACAATTGACGTGGAATAACTTTTCGCAATTTTTGTGTAAGATCTCGTCCCAGGTTGTAAGCATTGTCTTTATGTACAATAACAGATAAAGCATCGACTGGTTTGCCATTTAATAAAATATCCATTTTGACTAAATCTGCAGGTTCATAGCCAGCTTCTTCATAATCAAAACTAGCATAGCCAGAGCTTAAAGATTTTAGCTGATCATAAAAATCTGTAGCAACTTCATTTAGTGGGAGTTTATATTTCAAAATAACTCGTTGTTCGTCCATATAACTCAAATCTGTTTGAATTCCACGTTTGTCTTCACATAGATGTATAATATTTCCAAGATATTCTTTGGGAGTAATAATGGTTGCGTTTATGATCGGTTCAAAAATGGTTTCTATTTTACTTGGATCGGGGAAATCTGAAGGCCGTTCAATTTGTAAATCATCTCCATTTTTCATTTTTAATTTGTACATTACACTTGGTGCGGTTGCAATAACGTTCAGTCCATATTCTTGTTCTAAACGCTGCTTGAATACATCCATGTGTAATAAGCCCAAAAAGCCACATCTGAACCCAAGACCCAATGCATCAGACGATTTTTTTTCAACAGAAACACTGGCGTCATTCAGTGTTAACTTTTCTATAGCATCACTTAGATGCTCAAATTCGGCGCTAACCGTTGGATAAATACCCGCAAAGACCATAGATTTTGCTGGCTTGAAACCAGGAAATGCTTCTACTATTTTTTTTGTATGGTAGATAGTATCACCAACTCGTGCCTCTTTGACTGTTTTCATACCAGTAATTAAATAACCTACTTGACCTGGGTAAAGGGCATCTTTTTGGACTTCATTTGGATACATAAGTCCAAGTTCCAGCACCTCATATTTTTTACCCGATTGGGCCAAGGTGATATTATCGCCTTTTTTAATAACTCCGTCATGCAGGGCAATTAAACAGATTACACCTCGATATTCATCAAACCATGAATCAAATAACAGTGCTTTGAGAGGTTTGTCTGAATCGCCTACAGGTGCCGGAATTCGCTTTATAATTGCATTCAAAAGTTCTGTCATGCCAATACCCGACTTTGCTGAGGTAAGTACGATTTCATTTTTTTTGAAATCAAAAAGGTTTATTAATTGCTCAGATACTCGCTCAGGGTCCGCAGCTGCCATGTCAATTTTATTAATCACAGGTATCATGGTTAAATCTTGTTCAAATGCTAAATAAAAGTTGGCCATGGTTTGTGCCTGTACCCCTTGTGCGGCGTCTACAAGTAATAGAGCACCTTGACAGGCATATAATGACCGTGAGACTTCATAGCTAAAGTCTACGTGTCCTGGGGTATCGATTAAGTTCAGCAGGTATGTTTCGCCATTATGTTCATAAAACATAGAGGCTGTTTGAGCTTTGACTGTGATGCCACGTTCTTTTTCTACCTGCAGCTTATCCAAAAATTGCTCATGTTTTTGCCGATCTGATATGGTGCCTGTGAGCTCCAAAAGTCTATCAGAAAGGGTTGATTTACCATGATCAATATGGGCAATAACCGAAAAATTCCGGATTTTGTCCGGTGTAAAGTTTTTTAAATGTATTTTTTTAATATCCATGCTTTAATTATACCCCTTTCTGATGTAACTAGCAAATATTTGCTTATAAAAAGGGTGTTTTATATGCTGAAAAAAGAGATTTTTCTTGTCAGTCGCCTGATCATAACTTATCAAGCGACTGACCTCTAGATTTTTAGTTATTCTTTATCTTCAGGGGATTCTATTTCTTCAGACAACTGTGTTTTTAACGAATCTCTAATCTCTTGAAGGGCCTCTTTCCGTCCTATTATTATTTTATCTTCGTTTTCGATTTTTTCCTTTAGATTATCTATGAGTACAAGAGTATTTTTTATTATTGCAGGATCTGTTTTTTTCAAAAGTTTGGGTATAAGTTTTTGATAAGGTTTATGGAATGCAAAAAGTGTTATTGCCAGGGATTCCTCTATCCCATCACTAACTTCCGATCTTATACTATCATAAAAATCTATGATTTTGTCTATAACTGTAAATAAAGCTGATTCTCCCTTTTTATTTACTATATTAGGATTGATTCCTATATCTATCAAATATTTTGCAAAAGGGAGATTTTCTTTTTTTATAGCAACTATCAGAAGAGTATCGCCATTTTCATCTTTTATTTTATCTATATTTTTTTTAGTTATATTGAAAAATTTGAGCATTGTTAATTGATCTTTTTCTTCAAGTACAGGGATTTGAAAAATTGTTTGGTAACTTTTGTGTTGGGTTGCATTATCTTTTATGAGTTTTTCTAGCGTCTTATTTTTATTTTCAATATATTTTTTCATTGCAAGTTGAAGTATGCTTGGGGCTGGGTTTTTCTTGAGCTCTATAAGAAGTTCTTTATCTTTATCATATAACTCGAGATTAATTATTGCTTCTCCTACTTGATTTTTAAAATAATAATCTTTGGGAATTTTTTTTATTAAATTATAAATAAAGTTTTTTGTTTTTTTATCTAAAGTGTCCCATTTTTCAAAAGATTTTTGAATTACTTCTAGTTTTATAGCGTTATTGACAAGATTAAGTGTGTAATAAAAGGGTAGTTCATTAGTGAATTCTTTTAATAAGTTTTTAGATGTTAAAAGAATGAAAGGGGGAATGAGCATTTGGTTATTTTCATGTATTATTTTATTAAATATTTTTTTTATTGTAGGTGATGGATATGGCATAAAAGATGCAGTTTCTCTTGCTTTAGCTTCAAGGATGGTATGGCGAGGTTGAATTTCTATGGTCAGGTCATAATCTATATCCAATAGCTCCCTTTCCTCGCTTTTTTCGTTTTTCTTGGTTTCTATGTGTACGGTTATAATATAATTTTCTTCTTCTTGTTCTAAAGAAAATGTTATTTTTCTATCGCTAGTATCAAATACTCCATTAAGATCTTCGATTTTTTTTGCTTTTGTACCAAAGAGGTAGTTGCATAGATTTATAAAGTTTTGTACTTTTGACCTAATTTCATATTGGAGGTTTGAATTTGGAATCTTTTTAGAATATATAATATTTGTGTACTTCTTTTTTTCATTATTAAGTCCTGAGACAATATTAATCCATTCCTGATTTATGGGTGCTTTTGTTATATCATGAGGGTTAAACTCAGAAGGTTGGATATTTTCAATTTCTTTGGGTTTTATTTGTTCTTTTAGATATTCTATAGAGGTAGCAGATTTTCCATTAGCATAATTAATAGTGTAGGGTATGCCTTTTTCTTTAGCTTTATGTATATATTTTAAGGCATTTCTCAGACGTGTAAAACCTTCACCTGCTAAGATTTTTTTGGGGAAAAGAGAATTATCATATTTTTGTGTGTTTGGGTTATACCAAAGGATGCTTAAAAAATCGAGCATTGCTGATTCAAAACATGTAGTGAATTTAGTAGTTATTTTTCGATTTGGATAGTCATATTCATATCCATAGCTTCCTTGTTCTACTTCTGGCGGAAGATTTGACATTTTGGTTCTTTTAATGAGGCTATGAAGCGCTGGTCCATATTCTTTAGAAGCTACGGCAATTTGGTATTCATCTAGTTGGGGGAGTTGTAACTTTTGTATCATTTTTTTTATCGTATTAAATTTTGTTAGTTCTTGGTTTATTAAGTCATCTAAATGATCAATTTCTTCTGATCTAAGTAGTTTGTTTCTTTCTGCTTGCATTTTTTTGCCTAAGGCAATAATTGCTTCTTGTTTCTTTTGGAGTTTTTGTTTTTCTTGATATGGTGGTATTTTATGGAGGGCTTCTTCTGAAAGTTTGCCTTCAAATATCTTATATGATCCTGGTGGATACAGATTTGTTAGATCGAAAAATTCTTCTTCTTTTAATATTTTGTATGATTTGACCATATAGCCGGAATCTTCAAATGCTTGTATACATCGTTCAAATTCATCTAATTTGTCTTGGTCCGTTCCAGCCATATTTCTTATTTTATTATATAAAAATGCCCATAAAACCCCTTCTATTATTCTTGGGAGTATATGTGAGGTTTTTTGCTTTACTTGAGAGATAAGTTTTTGTATTTCTTTTATTTTGTTTATTATACGTTCTTCAAGCTTTTTTTCATCTGTGAGGGCTATTATTAATTTGTTTTTGTCCTCTATTGAGTCTTTTAATTTATCTTTCATGCCCTTTAGTTGTTTTTCAAAGGCTTTTTTTCTTTGGTTCTGAGTTTCTACTTTTTTATTAACGTCAGCAATATATTTTTTGAATTTTTTTATTGCTTTATTATTTTCCTCATGTAGTGTTCTTTTTAATTGGCCAATTTCTTTAAGTTGTTTCTTGATAGCGATTCTTCTTTCAGATTTTTCTTTTTTTGTTAATTTTTTATTTGGATCTATTTGCAGACCTGCTTTTTTTAATAGTTCATGCTTTTTTTCTTCTATTCTTTTATTTATTATTTCCTTGGATTCTTTAATTATTTTTTGGGTCTTGAGATAGCGTTCGCTCATTTTTTCTTTTTTTAGTTCCTCATATTGTTTTTCTGCTTCTTTTATTTTTTCTAAAGTTTCTATTATTTCTTTTTTTAATGTTTCTATTTTTTCCTCATGTTTTGGTATTTCTTGTTCTATCCAAGCTTTGTATAGTTTTAACCATTGATCAGTAATAATATTTTTTGGGTCTAAAGAATCTATAGAGTAAACATTATATAACCGGACTAAGGCCCAAAAATTT
>Ga0180433_10009703_pt1 | contig 11729 bp, 9 predicted proteins | sample SS_ome_8_FD_132980 | JGI IMG/M metagenome (GOLD analysis project Ga0180433, IMG submission 132980) | Hypersaline lake sediment archaeal communities from the Salton Sea, California, USA - SS_1_D_1 metaG | ecosystem: Environmental > Aquatic > Non-marine Saline and Alkaline > Hypersaline > Sediment... | reverse complement strand
AGAAATCTTAGATCTTTCAGATGCGCTTTCATTCGGCAAAGCTTCAAAAATAAAAAGAGGAACATTTGAAGATGCCAGGCAAGCGAATATAATTGTAATCTGTGCCGGAGCACGACAAAAACCAGGGCAAAAACGAGAAGAGCTTCTTGCAATAAATAAAAAAGTAGTCACTTCGATTATAAAAGATTTAAAACCAATAAATCCTAATGCGATAGTTATCATGGTAACCAATCCTGTTGATGTCATGACCTACTTTGCACAACAAGTATCTGATTTACCAGCCGAACAAATATTTGGAACCGGAACCTTTTTAGATACGCAACGAATAAGACGGCTAGCCGCACACACATTAGATATTGCAGATCAATCCGTTCATGCATATGTGATTGGTGAGCATGGAGACACACAATTTGCAGCCTGGTCTTCAGCTTCAGTCGCAGGAAGACCACTGGTAGATTTTCCCCAAATAAATAAAAATGTTTTAGAGCAATTTTTGCTACTCACACGAAAAAAAGCAAATGAAATCATAAAATGTAAAGGTGCCACATTTTTTGGTATTGCCGCATGCGTTTCTGCAATGTGTGAAAATATTATTTTTGATCGAAAATACGTCATGCCACTCTCGACCTATATCCAAGCGTTTGATGTGTGCATGAGTATCCCTGTTGTACTTGGAAAAAAAGGCATAGAACGAATAATGGAAATCCCGCTTGATCAAGATGAACAAAAGTTATTTAGAACTTCAGGAGAAAAATTAAAAAAAATAATAAAAAATTCGTAAACCCTTTTTGCAGGAGAAAATGATGAGAACATTTACAAAAGCAAAAATCACAGTCTTGCTACTTTTGGCCATTACTCAAACCAGTCATTGCATGTTTAGATCCTGTAGCAAAAAGCAAAAAAAGGGGAAATATGTCGAAATAAAAGAAACTGAAATAAGCCACACAGACTACGGCTCTCGCTTACCTCAAAAAAATGCTCCCGAACATAAAATCCCGGTACCTGAGACACCTATTGTCGAAACTCACAAAAGAAAGTGCCCAAAATTAAAAAATGTATGTGAAGACGCTGCAAATTGTTGCAAAAAAATTGCTCATTGTCCCAACAGTTGCTGCTCTTGGATCATTGATGATTGCAAACCGTGTGGAGAAAGATCAAGCGAAATATGCTGCTATGCAACTTGTGGTGCCACAGCAACCTGCATTCTCGGATTCTTTCTCACTCTGATTATCGGAGCCGTAATCCAGCAAAACTGAGAAAATTAAGCAACAGTGTCAGGCTTGCCAACCCTTCCAACACGCAACGTAACCATAGTACTTGCATTCATAACTGTTTTGACTGCATCTTTTATGTCCGCAAGTGCAACCTGTGCAAGTTGTTGCGCACGATTATCAAAATAATCTGAAGGGAAATTGTATTTTTCTAAAAATAGAAATGCGTATGCTATTTTTTTGTTTGTCTCAAAATTATTTTTGATCGCATTTGCTATAGCACACTTTGCCAAGCCAAGTTCTTGTTCAGTTAAAGAATCTGCTGTTTTGTCGATTGTCTCTCTGATAACCTTCTCTGCTTCCTGCATGCGATCCAAAGAGACAATGGTTCGCACCAACGCAAGACCTGGTTGCTTGCCCGCATTTACCACAGATGAGCCTGAAATGGTATAAAATAACCCTGTCTGTTCACGCAAATGAAACAGGCGAGAATGCATTGCACCCAATACACCGCCGCCAAAAATTTGATCGAACAAGAGAAACTTATCGTAATCTTTATGTTTTCTGTCTATAGATAAATTTGCAAAACTCACAACCACCTGGTCTCGGTTAAGATAATGATTCAATTCTCCTATTTTGGTTGTATCTACTGTTGGAAATTCCATTTCTGTAACTTCAGGACCTTTCCATTTTGCAAACGTCTCTTCAAGCACTTTTTTAAGATCGTATCCAGATAAATCACCAACAATTGCGAGCTTTGCACCGGAAGGTGAAATGTATTTTTTATGGAAATGGCTCAGATCTCTTCGCCTTATTTTTTTAACTGTTTCTTTTTTACCAAGCATGTTTTTGCTATACGGGTGACCTTGATAAATATTTTCTTTGATAAGTTGTCCCGAAATACTACTTGGATCATCCCAGAAGTTTTTTATGTCAACTAGTATCTGCTCTCTTACTTTTTCTACTTCTTTTTTGTTAAACGCAGGACGACTTAAAACCTCTTCAAGAATCTCCAGCCCTTTTGGTAAATCCTCGCGTATCATGCTCATGGAAATTGAGCCCGGAGAAACACTCAGCGACATGCCTCTATTTTCTATCTCATCTGCAAGTTGTGCTGCTGTATACTTTTTTGTTCCTTCAGTCATCGCATTGGCAACAAAATTATACAAGCCTTGCATATCTTCTGGGTCGTAATAATATTTTGCCCTAAGCTCCAAAACCAGGTTTATTTTAGGTGTGTTTTTGTTGTCATGATACAACACCTTAACACCATTAGATAAATCAAAGGTTTTTGCTTTTGGAAAATCAAAAGTAACTGCATCTTTTACGGCTACCTTATTTGCATACTCAGGCTTTTCCAATAACGTTTCTCTGACTCGTGTTGCCAAAATCTGCTTATCTTCCTTGTCAGAAAGTTCTTGTAACTGCTTCCACTGCTTCTTTTCACCTTCATCAAGCGGAACAATAAACCCTTTAAACATAACCGCAGGCCTGAGATATTGCGCAAAAAATGATTTTATTTCATCAGAAAGATTCCCTGAAAAATCCTGAAGATACGTAAATGGATAATTTTCATCACCCGTTGCCAAGAAAAACTTACCAATGTCATATGCTTGACTTTGCACACTTTCCAGCTTTGAATAATAGACCATTTGCGACTGCTTGATAGCTCGTTCAATTTCTTGCTCAGTTATGCCTTCTTGCACAATGCTTGCAATTTCATCTACAATCTCTTCTTTTATTTCATATATGTCTTGTAAATCTTTTGGCTCAACAAAAATAAAAAATACACTATGATCAAACAACCGGATCGAGTCTGCATCCAATGAGGTAGCTAGCTTTAACTCATCAACCAATTTTCTATACAGCCGTGAACCTTTTCCTTTACCGAGTACTAACTCTGCCGCATCAAGTATATGCTCATTTTTTTCTTTCATGCCTGGAACAATAAATGAAAACATTACCAAAGGCTGTTTCACATCCCGATATAATGTGGCAGATTTAGAAACAATATCCGTATTAAAATAGAGTTTTTCTTTTTTGTATGTAGGATTTGCCGGAATATCCCCAAACGTTTTTTGCGCAAGATCAAACACCTGTTGCGCATTAACATCACCAACAACAACTAATGTTGCATTATTCGGCAAATAATGTTTTCTATGAAATGCCTTCAGATTTTCCCCATGCACATTCCAAAGATCTTGCTTATACCCAATGACCGGATAATGATACGGATGATCAGGAAAAGAGAGTCCAAGCATCACATCCAGCGCCAAATACCGAACATACTGATCTTTAATCATTTTCATTTCTTGTATAACAGCTTTCATTTCAGAATTTAAAAGATCATCCTTAAACGAACAACTAGTCATACATTCTTGCATAATAGGAAGCACTTCCTGCCAATGCTGGGTCGGCATATTAAACAAATAACCCGTAAAGTCGTATGACGTAAAGGCATTACACTCACCTGATAATTTATGCATGACCGCAATGATATCAGTCTCTGATAAATTTTTTGTTCCCTTAAAAACCATGTGCTCAATTAAATGCGCAATTCCCTTTTCTCCTGTTTTTTCATCCTTAGAGCCAACATTATAAAAAATTTGCATAGAAACTTTTGGAATATTGTGAACTTCTCTTACTAAAACAGTCATGCCATTAGACAAAACCTTTTTTTGAACAAATAGATCTTTCTCTGCCATATCTTCTCCAGACGTAACTTTTTTCATAAGCTTTTCATCTGCGCCAACACACGCGCTTAAAAAACTCCTACTAATCATATTTTTTTTTGATTTAACGACAACAGAATTGTTTGCCTTGGCCACAACAGCTGAAAGCAAAAACGAAACAACTAACAATTTTAACTTAAATTTCATGATCTACCCTAACTATACTATGAAACATATTCACTTTGATTGAAAAATTATAGCACAAAACCGCTCGATTAAAAATGGGAGAAAAATAGTATTAGCTTCACAAAACAGCAAAAACTGCTAAGATAAAGCATAATGATAAACAAAAGCCTCTCTTTTTCACCCGCAAACATATCACATATATTTGCAATAACAATTTTCTTTATATTTGGCATACTGTGGCACGCAACAGGCTACTCTCTACTTGCTCCCGCCACTCTAGCAGCAGCACTTATCATTGCAACTGTTGCAATCCCTAAAGTTGCAACAAAAAACATAGTGATTGTTGCACTCACAGCTATTGCCTTTTTTTCGGGAAATTTAAGATATGCGCAACAACTTCATATGCAAAAACATTTTTTTGCACAAACAAACAACAAAACATTCGACATCAAAGCAACCGTACAAGACATACAAAAAACAGAAGGGAAGATTACCCCTTTTTGTACAACACTTTACATAAAAAAAATACGGGAATCTAAACACAAAATCTCCTGGAAAAAACTTGGCAAAACTATACAAATCTACACATTCAAGCCGCTAAAACTACAAGTTGCAGATAAAGTAAAAGTAAAAAATATAACATTTAAAAAACCCAAAAACGAAGAGTTTGCCGCCTATTTGATCAAAAAAAATATCGCAGCAACACTATTTGAAAGCAACTTGTCATACAAAATTTTGTATCGACCAAACTACTCTCTCAAAAGATGGCTCTACCAAAAAAAACAAAACATATTGAATTCCTTAAAAAGAAAAATGTCTCGCAAACTTTTTACTATCTTCGCATCACTTTTTTTGGGAAATAAAACAATATGCAAAAAAGACGTTGATAAAGTAAAAACAAAATTTAAAGCATGGGGCATTTTGCACTTGCTTGCCCGCTCAGGGCTCCATCTTATACTTTTTCTACTGATATGCGAATTTATTTTAAGATGCGTTCCACTTTATTTTTTCATTAAACAAATAATCATGATACTGTTGAGCATCCTATACCTCGCATTAAGCTGGCCAAGTATATCGTTCATTCGAGCATTTTCTGTGCTCCTCTTTTATAAAGCATGCCCCTTACTAAATACAAAGCCAGATCTTATACACATCGTAGCAACAGTCTGCTTTGCTATGCTGCTTTATAACCCAATACAGCTCTTTTTTCTGGACTTTCAACTCAGTTTCTTGCTGACATTCACTCTTGCAATTTTTAGCAAAATACAAATAAAACGAAAAAGAAAATATAAAATCAACAATAAGTAGCAGACACAAACCCCTTTTTTGTAAATAATTTTCAAACACAAAAAATAAAAACATTGATTCAATTCAAGTTATTTTAATAGGATTTTTGTAGAGACAAAGTAAATCCATAACTCAAAGGGGGAAACCATGAGACCATTTTTTAAAAGAACCAAAGGTAGCTTGTTATTTTTGATTCTTTGCCTTTTTGTTTTTTCAACAACAAAGATTATTGCAGAAGCTGACATCGTAGACCAGATAAATGCCTTAATTGAAACAACAACCGGAAAGGACAACACCGATGTCCCCATCATAAAATACACCAAAGATGCATCTCAAGAGAGAAAAGAATGGACATTGATGATATATATTTCTGCAGACAATGACCTGAGAAATTTCGCAATCAGAAACATAAAACAAATGGCCAAAATAGGCTCTAACAAACATATCAACATAATTGTACACCTTGACATAAAGCTTTCGGGCAACAAAAAAGTAACAAAGCGATACTACATCAAAGAAAACCAAATACTTCACCTGAACGCCGATGACCCATCTTCACAAAGAATGGATAGCGGAAACCCAGAAACATTAATATCATTCTGCCGATGGGGAACAAGCAATTTCCCCGCTAAGCATTACGGCCTTATCTTATGGAATCATGGAACAGGCGCAATTAATCCAAACCGAGGAAGAATAATCAAACTTTCTGACCTGTTTAAGTTCAATCCGCTACTTAACAAAGTAGAAGTAGACAGAAGCATTGGTTTTTTTGATCTACTCAACGCAACACAAATGGAAGACCGCGGCATCTGCTGGGACGACACAACAGGAAACTATCTAAACGACAAAGACCTTGATTACGCACTAAAAACAATTAAAAAAGAAATGCTTGGAGGAAATAATTTTTCATTTGTAGGATTTGACGCATGCCTTATGCAAATGATAGAAGTTGCAAACACCGTAAAAAATTATTCTGATATAATGATTGGATCACAAGAAGTAATCCTGGGAACGGGATGGAACTATGTCGAAGTACTAAAGCCATTTCAAAAAGGATCCTTGAGCACTGAGGCATTTGCAAAACATATCGTAGCTAGCTACAAAACAGCATATGAAAGAATAACAAATGACTTTACCTTATCAGCACTCAGACTAGAATACATAGACCTTCTTGAGGAAAACATCGATGCCGTTGCATGCCTTTTAATAGAATGCCTAAAAAAACAAGTTAATAAGTCGGTCAAAAAAGCAATTGCAACAAGCAGAAGCAAAATTCTCTGCACACACTTTGACGAACCAAGCTTTATTGACCTACACCATTTCTACTTAAATCTTCTGGCAACCCTAAAACATTTCAGCTTAAACAATAGATCAGAAGAAAAAATGTATAAAGAAGCGCTCTCAAAAGCACTCATGGAAGGATGCAACATTATTGAAGAACTTTCCCTTGCGAATGTTTGCGGTAAAAACTTATCGAAGGCAAAAGGAATATCAATTTACTTCCCTCCACGAAGAATATACTACTCATACAGAGACTTAGACTTCTGCAAATTCAACAATTGGATCGTGCTACTGACACAATACCTAAACGTCTAAAAGCAACAACACTTAAAAACATTGTGCGCCCGGTAAATTCTCGCCAGGCGCACAATGTTTTTATCTCCAAACTAATCTTTTCCTATAAGACAATTGCTTAAAAGCTCTTTTTTGATACATTCTTAAGCAGTTAATTTAAAAATCCAGCCTACACCAACCCCCTGCGCTAAAGCTATGGAGGGCAGAGCGCTTCCCTGCAGTCCGCAGTAGATGCAAGGGAGGGCAAGGGCGCACCAGGAGAAATAAAACATGGATGTAAAAAAATATAAGCAAGCCCTACTTGAAGAGCTATATGCCCCGTACAAAAAATGCCAGATGTGCCCACTCGGGTCACTCGGCAGAAAAAACATTGTATTTGGAGAAGGAAATCCTGACGCCAAACTAATGTTTATCGGAGAAGGACCCGGGCAAAAAGAGGACGAATTGTGCCGGCCATTTGTTGGAAGATCAGGACAGCTTTTAACAAAAGTCCTGGAGGCCATAGGGCTCTCAAGGCAAAAGATCTTTATCACAAACGTAGTAAAATGTAGGCCCCCAAACAACAGAAACCCACTTCCAAACGAAAGTGAGACCTGTACAAGCCTACTACTTTTTAAACAAATCAAAATAATTCGCCCGACAGCAATCTGCACACTCGGATCGGCTGCCACGCAAATATTCTTAGGAAAAGACGCCAAAATAACAAAAGTCCGAGGTAAACTATTCAAAAAAGAAAAGGCAATTCTTATACCAACCTACCATCCTGCATACATCCTACGCAATAAAACAAAACTGGAAGATTTTGCAAATGACATTAAACTGGCAAAAAAACACTCGACATGATTACTATTAAGCTGGTGGATAACTTGGTGGATAACTTGGTGGATAACTGGTGGATAACTTTTTTTTTGAAAACAGGAGGCCCTCCTAGAGGGGTTATCCGAGAAAAGTTATCCACCACCCCCTGAATCAGTGCTGCCAGAAGGTTTATTCAGAGGGTCCAAAAAGTTATCCACCAGTTATCCACCAGTTATCCACCAAGTTATCCACCACTAAATTTTAAAAAAAGATGCGCTCTGAATGGGCGCTTTCGAGAAAAAGAGGCGAAGTTATCCACCAAAAAACGCGAGCTTATTATTATTATATATATTTATATATATTTATTTTAATAATAACAACAGTAAACAAACTTCAAAATCTCTAAATTTTGCAGAATCTCATAAATTATCTTCAAAAGAGGTGTGGTTTAGGGGTTTTTTGGCAAAAAAACGCAAAAATACCATGCGTTTCTTTTATTTATTTAATTTTGTGGTACACTTTTGACATGGTAAGAAAAATCAAAGTAATTATTTTTTGTGCGTATACGTAAAGGCAAATGTGAAACTTTCTGACGTAATAGAAGAATTAGAAAAAGAAAAAGGACTTGACCGAGCTGTGTTGAGCTCCATTATCTGTGAGGGTATGCTTGCTGCATACACAAAAAAATATCCCGATCTTGCGTTTAAGGTCATACATGACAAAAAAACAGATGAGATCGCAGTGTTTGTAGAGAAAAAAGTTGTTACCTCCGTCCAAGACGATGATCAGGAGATAACAACAAGAAAAGCCAAGTTTATCGATAAAAAATTAAAAGAAGGCGACGTTGTTTGGCAGCCGTTTGATGGGAAAATTGGCCGAATTGAAGTGTTGCGAGCAAAACAAGTTATTGCAACAAAAATAAGAGAGATAGAGTCCAAGGCTGTTTACGATGAATTTAAAGACAAGGTTGGCTCTATTGTATACGGCGTTGTTCACAAATGTGAGCGCAAGGGAATTCTCGTTAAAATACAAGATGTCTATGCGTTTCTTCCAAAAATTCTTACTTCTCCAAGTGACAAGTGCGTCGTTGGGCATCCGATACGGGCTTTGTTAAAAGAGGTCTTATTGCAGCCAAGAAACGAGAGCCAGTTGGTCTTAGATCGCGCTTCAAGCGCTTTCCTTCTCAAGCTTTTTGAGCTAGAGGTGCCAGAGGTTTTTGAAAAGCTTGTTGAGATTAAAAAGATTGCAAGGGCTCCGGGTTACAAGTCCAAAATTCTTGTATATTCGCATGATAAAAACATCGACCCTGTGGGGGCGTGCGTAGGTGTTGGCGGAGCTCGAATCAAGCCAATTTTAAAGGAGCTTGGTGGGGAAAGAATCGATGTTATTTCCTGGGGTGATTCTAGAGAAGAGACCATAAAAGATGCTCTTAAGCCTGCAGCGATAAAAAAGATTGAAATTGTAGATGATGGAAATGCAAATGTTTGGCTTGATGAGGACCAGCGATCTGTTGCTATAGGGAAAAAGGGGCAAAACATAACGTTGGCGTCAGAGCTTTCAGGGTTTGCGATTAATCTTGTTACTGCAGATAGGAGCAAGAGGGATCAAGAGTTTAGTGGCGAAGAGTTCTCTAGGCCAGAAGAGCAAGAGGTTGAGTAGAGGTTTTCTTGTTATAGTTGTGTCGGTCCAGGCTTTATTTGGCTTGTCGATAAACAGAAAGGTGTGCGTCTGGGATGCGTATTTATGAGTATGCGAAAAAATATAAAGTTACATCAAAGGATCTTATAAAGATTCTTGTAAAGCAAGGTTTTGAGGTTACAAGTCACATGTCTGTGCTTGACGCCAAAGCCTTGGCGTTTCTTGATAAAACCCTTCGTCAGGCCTCCGCCGGCGTTAAAGCTGTGGCGGGTAAGCAGGTAAAAAAACCTGCAGTCCCTCGACAGGGCTCTACTGAGCAAGGTCGAAGTGCTCGGGATGAAGGAAAAGAAGAAAAAAATGTCCCTAAGGAGGTAAAAAAAACAGTGTCACCAGCAATGCAAAAAGTTAAAAAAGCAGACGGAAAGCCTGCTCCTAAAATTATAGAAAAGCCCAAAAAGCTTGTCATTCGTCCTATGGTTCTGGGTGATGCGGCTCAAGAGATGGGTAAGCCTGCAACCGGAGTTATCCTCACACTTTTAAAGTGGGGCGTTGTGTGTGCTAAAAATCAAGTCCTACCTGAAGAGTTGGTAGAAAAATTGGCGCGTCACTATGAAATAGATTTTGAGCGGGCATCATCGAAAGAGTTAGTTGAAAAAGTTGAAAAAGAAGGGGCGGCAGTTGGAGCAAATCAGCAAGAGCGTTTGCCGGTTGTTGTTGTTATGGGGCACGTTGACCATGGCAAGACAACTCTTTTAGATTTTGTTCGAAAAACAAGGGTTGCTTCTAGAGAGAAGGGTGGAATTACCCAGCATCTTGGAGCATACGAGGTTACAACTCCCCAGGGAGGAGTGGTCTTTCTTGATACCCCTGGGCACGAGGCGTTTTCAAAGATAAGAATGCGCGGTGCAAAGGCTGCTGATATTGGAATTTTAGTTGTTGCGGCAGATGATAGCGTGATGCCTCAAACTATTGAGGTAATTGAGCATGCAAAAAGTGTCAAATTACCGCTTATTGTTGCGATTAACAAGGTTGATAGGGTTGGCCCTTCTGAGATCGAAAAAGTAAAACAGGATCTTGTGAGATATGAGCTGCTTCCTGAAGAGTGGGGTGGCGATACGGTATGTGTGCCTATTTCTGCAAAACTTGGGCAGGGCATAGATCATTTGCTTGAAATGATAATTTTACAATCTCAAATGATGGGCTTAAAGGCAGATAAGCTTGCAGATGCTCGAGGGTATGTCTTAGAGTCAAAAATAGAAAAAGGTCGCGGTCCTGTTGCAACATTAATCTTGCAGCATGGAATTGCAAGGGTAGGAGATTTTTTTGTTTGTGGGAAAACATTTGGAAAAATAAATTCAATGGTTGATTCGTACAGCAAAAGAGTCAAGAGTGCAGAACCTTCGGTTCCGGTCCAGGTTGCAGGATTTGCGGAGCTTCCTGAGGCTGGGGATTTCTTTGAGGTTGTTTCTCCGGCAGATTATAAAAAGGCTCGTCAAGGAAAAAGAGAGCAAAGGCCTTTGGCCGCTAAAATGGTTTCTGCAGCAGACAAAGACTCTATAAATCTTATTATAAAAGCTGATAGCGATTCTTCAAAAGAAGCTTTATTGGGAGCTATAGAAAAGGCTTCTAAAAACCTTGAAAAAGGATTTAATATTATTCAAGCGTCTGTTGGAGATATCAGCGAGAGCGATATAGATTTGGCTTCTATCTCAAGCTCTTTACTTGTAGGTCTCCACGTTAAGGCGGAGGCAAAAGCTTCGAGTATGGCGCAAATGCTTGCCGTGAAGGTGGAGTTGTTTGACATCATCTACAAACTCATAGAGTTTTTGGAGGAATATTCTGAAAGCAAAAAGGAAATAAAGAAAGAGCTAAGAAAAATTGGGGAAGCTGTTGTTTTGCGTGTATTCCAAATAAAAAATATTGGGACAATTGCTGGATGTGCGGTGAAAGACGGTCGCTTTTCTAAGGACGGCTCGGTTGTTGTTTTCAGAAGAGGCAAGAAAGTTGGAGAAGGTAAAATATCAAGTCTTCAAAGAGAGAAAAAGATTGTAAAAGAGGTTCACGCAGGTTTTGAGTGTGCATTTTTGATAGACGGATTTTCTGATTGGGAAGTTGACGATAGAGTAGAGTGTTACCTGGAGTTGCCACAAGAAAAATAGTTGCAATGTCAATGGTCCCTTATGCAAGTGGGTTGCAAAATGAAGCTGTTGTTTTCTTTTCTTTTATCTTTTTTGTTTACAGTCTATTTGATTCCTATTTTGTGTAAACTTGCGGTTCGATTTAAAATCTTAGATTTTCCCGATGGGATTATCAAAAATCACAAAAAAGCGACGCCTTATTTAGGGGGACTTGCGGTCTATTT
>Ga0180433_10009702_pt1 | contig 11731 bp, 8 predicted proteins | sample SS_ome_8_FD_132980 | JGI IMG/M metagenome (GOLD analysis project Ga0180433, IMG submission 132980) | Hypersaline lake sediment archaeal communities from the Salton Sea, California, USA - SS_1_D_1 metaG | ecosystem: Environmental > Aquatic > Non-marine Saline and Alkaline > Hypersaline > Sediment... | reverse complement strand
GATATAGAGATAGACTACAACCCGCCGGAGCCGTTTTCAAGAATAAAGCAGACCAAATTCGCATGTGTCTGTGAAGATTTTAGGGCACTGCTCATTTCCATCCGGAGAGCTTGTGTGGCAGCCTCAAGTCCGAAGAATTTGGGTATGGTTTACATCGCTAGGGCATTTCCTTACGTATATACCAGTCACATCCGCCATCGGCAAGACTCCGCTTCGCTACGCCTTGAGGTTGCCACACATGGGCCGGGATATTTTCACAGACACTATCGGATAGTTTTTACCTCTGATACAGACATAATCTGCTCCGTCACGGCATCACGGCGTTGCTTTCTTCGGTTTTGGAGAAGCTCTGGCGGGTGAACAGCCAGAAAAGGACTCCTACGGCCGCTCCGCCGAGGTGGGCGAAGACGGCTACTCTGCCGATACCGCCCGATTGCTGTACCGCCGTTATGATCTGAAGCAGAATCCATACCACGAACATATAACCAACGGACATACGATACCATCGAAACCAGAAGATTATACCCACTCTGGCGTGCGGGAAACGCAGGCAGTAGTACGCCAGAACGCCGGAGATACCGCCGCTGGCACCGATGCAGGGAGTGGTCGAGCCGGGATTGCTTAGAATATGGGCAAAGTCTCCGACAAGCACCGCAAGCGCTATCAGCAGCAAATAGCGGGCTTTGCCGAGAACGTCCTCTGAGTTGTCGCCGAAGACCATGAGATAGTAGAGATTTCCAAGCAGGTGAATGGCCCCGCCGTGCAGGAAAAATGACGTGATTAAAGTAAGGCCGAAGTGCCGGCCGAACTCGGCCGGAACCAATCCCCAGCCTTTGACTACGGGGCCAAGGTTCCTGAAGGCCGCGATGCTCACACCCATGATCACGACGGCCAGCAGCCAGGTCGCTATGGGCCTGTGCCTTAGCGGGGTGCGGTTGTATTCAATAGGGATACCGAACAGAGCCGGGAATATCTCCCACCAGTGGTCCGGGCCCGTCTCTTCGGCGTACTGCTTGTCCTTGATCTTCGCCAGACGCTCTAAAGCAAGAGCTTCTATTTCCTCAGGCGAGAATTTTGTGCCAGGCGGCTTTCTCACGTCGAGCTTCGGCAGTGCTTCGAATTCACCCCGGTCGAACCACACGAAGTGACAACCCGTGCACACGTCGAGCAGGCGGCTGGGCGATCCGATTCCGAGCGGAATTTCTTTCATTGAACGCAGACATGAGGGGCACTGTCTGTCTCCGCCGTAACGGCCCGACCGGGCCATCTGCCACAACCTGTTGAGCACGGGCTTAGGCACAGCTTTTCGCAGGACTTCTATTGTTATTGCCCGGCCGCGGCAAGAAGGGCAGACCCAGAAGAATCCGAGCCTGCTCGTTCTTCTGGTAAGTGTCGTCTTGCAGCTCGGACAGGTTAGCATATCAGATCGTCACCTCTATATGATATTCATCGGTAATCCTTGCCGTTAAGACTGCGGACCACCGATCTCAGCCAGGCTTCGAGCTGGGACTTCATGGATGCCGCTCTGGTGTTGTTCTGAGCGAGCACATTGTCTTGCTCACGCGGGTCGTCGACAAGGTTGTACAGCTCCCACTTGACGTTGTCTTTCTTGTCCTGGATTCGGTGCAGCTTCCAGGGCCAGTCGAGCCAGGCCGAGTGGCCGGGGTAAGTATCTTCGGGATATTGCTTCGTAATCTCGCCGGCATCCATGCGCAGGCGGTAGCGGTCGCCGACTTCGTTTCCGCCCTTTTGTGCCGCGAGCAGCTCGGCCATCCATTTCGCGCTCGGTGTGCTGATGCCGCCGGTGGGATGATTCCAGAATCCCATCGGTTTCGGCCGGGACTTCATTTTTCCGGCGATCAGCGGCAGCAGACTGATTCCGTCCAGAGGCGGCTGGCTCGCCATCCGCACGCCGGTGATATCAAGGAGAGTAGGATAAATGTCCGACGTGTAGCACGGGACTTTGGTTACCCTTTGTCCGGAGAAGCGGGCGGGCCACTCGAGAATAGCCGGCACGCGCAGTCCGCCTTCATAGACCTGCCCCTTTTTTCCGCGGCCGCCTGTAGACTCCGTCTTCAGGCCGCCATTGTCGCTGCAATACCACAGGATGGTATTTTCAGCAACTCCGAGGGTGCGCAGCTCTTTTCGCAGCTTGCCGAACGCCCGGTCCATGCCGGTGATCTCGCCGCAAAAGTGCTGGAATTTCTTCTCCTGATCGGCGTAAAGCGCGCGGTCGCGCTCAATCGCCTGATGAGGTCCGTGCGGAGAGCCGAACCAGACCACGGCAAGAAACGGCTGAGGCGTCTTCGCGTGTTTGCGGATGAATTCGATGGCGGCGTCGACCGTTACCATCGAGCTTTCGCCCTGCGTCTGGACGGCCACACCTTCCCGGCTTAGGATCGGATCGTTATCGAAAAAGTTCGGCGCCGAGAGCCACTCGTCAAAACCGCTGGCGCCGGGATTGACTGGGCTGCCCTTGCGAACCGAGCCCAAGTGCCATTTGCCGAAATGGCCCGTGACGTAACCGGCCCTTTTTAGCGCTTCTGCGACTGTGATCTCCTTTGGGCGAAGTGTGTGGCCCCACTTGAAGCATCCGAAGCGGTTCGGATGACGGCCGGTCATGACGCTGCCGCGCGTGGGCGAGCAAACCGGCGCCGCGGCGTAAAAGCGGTCGAATCGCAGCGCCTCGGCGGCCATCGCGTCGAAGTTCGGCGTCTTCAGGACCGGGTGGCCGTTATATGTCATATCGCCCCAGCCCTGGTCGTCGGCCATACACAGAACAATATTCGGTTTTCGCCTGGAGGCTCCGGTGGAAGCCCCGAAACACCCGGTCGCGGCAAGACACGCTCCGGCGCCAACTCTCTTCAAAAATTCACGACGTTTCATTCCCATTTTTATCGCTCCATTAAGAACCTTATCGGGTAGCATCATAGTTGGTGGGCGGAGCCCACCCTACCTCAAGTCTCTACTTATCCAGGAACGGCCGGGCACTGCCGCCCCTTTCCAATTGCTCAATAATCATGATGAGATTATTTAAATTCCAGAGAAATCTTACAATATTTCGTCACAATTTGCATCCCTTTCCGTCAGTCTTACTAAAAGGGATGCCGCCGCATCAAAATGGTGATTTTTGTACTGTGGCAATTCTGTTTTGAATATGATAGACTGTTTGAGTTTAGTGGCGAACACGTACGGCCACGAATTTTTAACCTTTATTCAAGAGAGGAGCAGATCTCAATGAGCAAATCAACAGGACTCAAGAGCAATGCCGCGAGGATTTTTCTGGCGGTAACGGTCGGAATTTTTGTCTGGACTTCGGCAGCGGCGGCGCAGGATACTCTGGCTGACGCCTTGCAGCAGACCGGGTGCAATTGGATGATCGGCAAATGGGCCGGCGAAACGCCGGAAGGACAGAAGTACGAACTCGAGTACAAGTGGGTCTTGAAGGACCATGTTATCAGCATGCATTTCAAAGGTTTCGACTTCGAGTATCACGGCATCATCTTCTACAAACCGGACCAACAGGAGGTGGAGCAGGTCGGATTCGACAGCAACGGCGGCAGCGGCAAGGCCACGTGGTTCGCCGAGTACGGCGTAGCCACCATGAGAAACGAACAAAAAGGCGAATACGGCGAGGTTTCCCGTATGGGAATCGTCTACAAAAAGGTCGACGAGAAGACTATGAAGTCGGATGTACATGGACTGGACGAATACGGCCAACTCTCCGAGCAGCCGGGCGGCACACTGGAGTACAAACGCGTAAAGAAAAAGGTGGCCGCCAAAAAACAGAAATAAGTTCGAAACTCAACGATAGGTTTAATCGTCTTTAGACATACCAGTGCGAGCGGATACCAAAGTCCTGTTATCCGCTCGCGCTGACATATTTATACACGTGGATTGTAGAAAGTTCTCGCTTGCGGCCTCACTTGCCCGGACCCAGCAGCAGCGTGCGGTCACCCTGCTCAGTCAGTTTCCAGCCTTTGGCCAGATAGATCTCCTCCATCAATTCCCAGATAGTCGCTTCACGATTGGCCAGTTTGAGTCTTTCATTCTTAATTAAGAGATCGGCGACGATTCGCGGATCCGAATTGGTGCCGGCGCTAACCAGCTCGCAGAGCCGCGAGACGCTGCATTGCTTATCTTCGAGCCTGACCTTGCGATCGAACGTCCACAGGTTGACTCTTGCCTGTTCGCTAGGCATAAACGAAGGAAGATCAACCGTCACCTCGCGGCCGGCGGAAACTTCAATCTTAGCCGCGCTCATGAAAAACATGGGCCCGCCGAATACACTGTAAGTGCCGGGCGGCAGGTTCTTGATATTGCAGACATCTCCATCTACAACCATATTGTAGTACAGGGCGTTTTTCTGCAAGCGGCCCAGGCGATGGTCCTCGGGATGGTGTGCCTTTCCGTCGTCCCACAGCAACAGACCGACGTTTCGACTTATAAGTACGAACGGAAACATACGCATTTTCTTTGACTTCTCCGGAACCTGCGGCAACTTGATTGTAATGTTCGTATCGTGTTCCGCCGGTTTGACGCGGACTTTTTTGACCTGCCCGGTCTCGACCTTGACACTGGCGATACCTCCATAGTAAGCCACATTGGCGGTATCCAGCGGTATCCTGGTCATTCCGGCCGGAGCCGGCGCGGGATTTTCGATCATCGAGTACTTTATGATACCGATCGAGTATTCGCCGCTTTCCAGGCCGGTAAAGGCAAAGCCCGTGGAAGTCAGGGATTTGCGCAGGTCCGGACGTTGGTCCCAGACGCTTGATGCGAAAGTCGACAGGTGCGGGTCTCGCCCCGGCGGGATAAAACGGCGCCCGCCCAGAGCTTCGAGCCTGAAATGCCAGATGCCTTCGAGCGGCCGGCCGGTAGGATCGACTACGGTAACATCGATCTTCGCCGCCGGCTTGAGGCCGACTCTGACGTTCGGCGCCGGAGTCCCCTTAAGCAGAGTAACAGTCAGATCGTTCCGGGCAAAGTCCGGATGCGTGGCTACCAACGGATGATCCTGAAAGGCGAGACCTTCAAGGACAAACCGCCCCTGCTCGTCGGTCTTGGTTTTCGCATGGAGACCCCGTTGACGATGTCTGGAATAGTTGGACCCGCCGGAGTCGCCGAAGTCGCCTGTTCCGACGTAAGCTCCTGCGATGGGTTTTCCAGTAGCGGCTTCGACCACGACACCGGTAATCCGGCCGCGTTCGGCATTGTCTGCTTTCCCGGCAAAGACAGGACAGGCAAACTGGAAAGCAGCCGCAACGACCAAAGATAGAAATGTAATGTTTCTCATCTTCTCTCCCTTTCAAGACGATGAACAAGATTCGTGTGTCATTGCGGGCTTGGCCCCAAGGAGCCGATTCGAAGAATCGCGCGGCAATCTCAACTGCCACTACGGGACTCTTTCAACAGCCCCTATAGAGATCAGCGAATTTTTCACAACGGCTCATAGAAAGTCTCCGGCTTTGGCCCCAGACTGTTTGCCAGCGTGCCCAGCTTCTCGATGTTCGCTTCGATTTTGTCGCCGGCTTTGAGGAAATTGCCCGTTGGGAAGCCTACGCCCGATGGCGTGCCGGTGGCGATAACGTCGCCAGGTTCGAGAGTCATCAGATTGCTCATGAACGAAACGATCTGCGCGACCGTGTGAATCATCTGCGAGGTGTTGGCGTTCTGACGGACCTCGCCGTTTACGGTAAGTCTCATATCGAGATTCTGCACGTCTTCGATCTCGTCGGCGGTCAGCAGGTACGGTCCCATTGGACAGAATCCGTCGGCCCACTTGCCGTTTAGCCAGTCGTAGAACTCGTCCCACGGGCGCTCGGCGCGGTTCTTCTTGAATGTCACCGTGCGCGCCGAGACGTCGTTGACGATAGTATAACCTGCGATAGCATCAAGAGCTTTCTCTATCGGCGCAGCCTTGACTTTCCGACCGATCACAACTCCGAGCTCAAGCTCGTAGTCTATCGTCTCGCTGTATGCCGGCCACGGAATCTCGTCGCCGGGATTTGCCACGGCTGTTGCCGGCATGATAAACGGCCGCGGCACCGTCGTGTTTCGCGGCGAGTCGGCAAGGCCCAGCTTGCCGCCGCCTTCTTTGATATGCTCAGTGTAGTTGCCCGCCAGCGCGAGAATCTTGCCCGGTTGGGGGATCGGCGCCAGCAGCCTGACCGAATCGAGCGGCAGGCGATTAGCTCCGGATTTCTCCAGCTCGGCGAGCTGAGCAAGGCACGCCGGGCCTCTTTCGAGTATCTCTTTAACGCTCCGCGGCGGATTTTCATCATTTTTCCAGACAGATACGATATCGATCAGTCCGGCATCCGTCAGTATCCCACAGGATACTGATCCTTCTTTTGAGTAGGTAGTTAGTTTCATGGCTGATTTTATACTCTGTTTTTGCCTCGATGTGAACCTGCAAATCCCGGCAAAATGAATTGAGGATGGCAATCTGGGTAATTTTCCAGTTCCCTGCCCCCAGCTATTGAGCTTTTGAACAAATAAAAATTGTTGAAGAATATAAATTTAGGGCGGAAAATTTGTTACGATAGTGCAGATTCTTGCCTGTTATATATGGAGCATAAGCTCTTTTACGGTTTTGTAGAAGAAAGGAGGCTGTCATGCTCACGTATAAAGACAATTCCAAATCCCGGATTGGTCCGGCAAGAACATGCGATTTCCGATTGATTCTCCTGATTTTCCTCGTCGTTTTTGCCGCCGATTCCGTTCTGGTGGCCAGAAGCTCGCGAAAAAGCTCGAGTTCCAGCAGTTCGAGCAAGTCTACTCAGGCGGCGAAGTCTTCTGCGCCGAGCCGCGCGCCAACGCCGACACGGAGCAGTTCGAGCAGGTCGTCTGTCAGCCGATCCTCTCCCAGCAGGAGCAGCTCCAGTCGAACGTCGGTGAGCCGGTCGACACCGAGCCGCTCCAGTTCGATATCTGCCAGCCGCAGTCCCAGCCGGTCGATTTCGAGCCGGAGCAGTTCGAGCAGGACGTCTGTCAGGAGGGCGCCGAGCCCGAGTCGTTCGAGCACGATCAGCTCGAGCCGCTCCACTCCCAGCCGGAGCAGTTCGAGCAGAATGTCTGTAGGCAGATCGATGACAGGTCGCTCCAGCTCTATTTCGTCCAGCCGTTCGATTCCCAGCCGGAGCAGTTCGAGCAGAATAACGGTGAGCAGGTCTTCGCCGAGCCGCTCCAGCTCTATCTCGTCCAGCCGCTCGATTCCCAGCCGAAGCGGTTCGAGCCGGATAACAGTGAGCCGGCCTGCTCCGAGCCGGTCCGGCACGATATCTTCCAGCAGAAGCCCGAGCAGATCGACGTCCAGCCGGATTACTATTTCGAGGCGGCCCAGTTCCTCGACTTCCCGCACACCTTCTTCAAGCACCTCGATCAGTCGAAGCTCAACAGGTTCGACCTCGGTCAGCCGAAGCTCGAGTATCCGCCTCAGTCCGAGCAACAGAACACGCATCGGCAGATCGATAACGATAACCAGACCACCGGTTTCCTCTTCGACGAGGCAACCGACCACAAGCACAAGGTCGAGTATCGGCAGTCCTATAACCGCAAGGAGTCCATCCGTTTCCTCGTCTTCGAGCCGGTCGACCGGGAGTTCGAGCAGCCGAACAAGTTCCGGCAGAACGTCACGGAGCAGCAGTACGATTCGCATATACAGGCCGTCCGCTTCTTCAGCAGCAAGGCAGCCGGCTGCGAGTTCAGGCAGCCGGTCGGATTCGAGCACCAGTGCGTCGAGGTCGCGCATTGGCAACTCAATCGGCACTGGTGCAAAGCAGCCGGCTGCAAGCTCAGGCAGAGTATCGATCATTGGATCATCGAAGGGGCGCACGTCCCGCGCAGTCGGCTCTACAATCAGCAGAACACCGTCGATCTCCGCCTCGCGAAAGTCCGTTACGCGCAGCCCAACTGTGGGCGGGAGCAGCACGGATAACATACGCACCAGCAGGTCGATCCTCGACAGCAGGAAGTCCCGCAGCTCGAGTACGTTGCGAAGCGGCGACAGCGACAGAAGTGTTGCTCTTCGCGGCCAAAGAGACGCTCTACGGAGCGGCACACCGGGCGCCCGCGAGCATGCCGTTGCTGCAAGACCCGGGACTGTGGCCAACAGCACACGGATATCGAGAAAGAAAGTCACGCCGCAGAGCACTACGACTGTGATTCACACCAGAACCGCCCCGGCCAACAGGACAGCCACAACGCGCCTGCATCATTACACACCGGCCACGCACTCGCGAGTGGTTTATCACGACCGGCCGTACCGCATCTCGCATACGCCTCATTACGAACACCTTTTCCATGATCGTTATGATCGTCTGCGGCATCGGATAATTTGGCCGCGATACAGTTGCGTCATAGGCTACAATCACGGGCCGTACTTCAGATTCAGGTATCACTACCCTTACTATCACCGTAAGTACCTCTTCGTCAGTCTGGGTGGCTACTGGCCGTTGAGCTACAGGTACAGGAGATACTATTGGTACGGCTACCACCCGTACTATTGGCACGGCTACTATCCGATCGCCCGCGAGGTGGATACAGGTTCGTACAATTACTACACGTACAACTACTACAACTATGACGACTCCTCCTATCAACCTGCTCCGGTGACCGAGAAAGTGGTCTACCAGCAGTTGGGTACGCAACCTGCCGAACCGGCCGAGGCGACTCTGGTCGATACTTATTTCGAGGAGGCGGTCAAAGGCTTCGAGGCGGGTAATTATGACAGGGCGGTGGAGAGATTCGCCCGGGCGATGGAGCTTGCACCGGATGATATGGTGCTGCCGTTCGCGTACAGCCAGGCGCTGATGGCGAACAGGCAGTACTCAAGGGCCGCCGAGGTGCTTCGGGCCGCGCTGGCGAAGGTCAAGCCTGAAAAGGAAGGCGTTTTCTATCCTCGCGGTCTGTACCCGAAAGAAGATCTGCTTGTGGCGCAAATTGACGACCTGGCCGAGAAAGCTGAGCTGTTCAGCTCCGATGCCGATCTCCAATTATTGTTGGGCTATCAACTGCTCGGCATCGGTCAGGTCGATCAGGCTCTGGCGCCGCTGATGTTCGCCAGCAGGGATATGGTCAACGCCGAGGCGGCCAGCATTTTGCTCAAGCTCCTTGAAAAGATCAAGATATCCAACGCCGAAGCCGAGACCGAAGGCGCAGCTCCTACGCCGGACGCGGCGCCAAGCCCGGTCCCGACTCCGATCAGGCCCCTGACACCGGCCCCGGCCCCGGCGCCGCACCGACCCCCGATTAAGCTCCCGTTCGATAAGCCCAAGCAGAGTAAAGCCACGATTAAGCCTGCCGGTATTAGCTCGCCGGTCGTCGCTCGCCGAGAGGCGATGAATGATCGGCGTGTAGCGGAACACGGGAAAGGTACGATGCTGGCGGCTTTGTGCGTCGTAGGGGCAGGCGCCGGTCTCCGCCACTTCGGCAAGTGCTGAGTTCACAGCGCATAGCGTACAGCGTACAGCGGATAGAAGCGGGCCAGAATACTATACGCTATCCGCTAAACGCTATACGCTCCTCAAGGGTGTTAATAATGAAATCTGCAAAATACATTATGGCGCTTCTGGTGATGATGACGCTTTCTTATTGCCGGGCGGCCGGGGCCTGGCAGGAATTCGCCGTCTGGCCCACCACCGACGATCAGGAGATGCCCGCGATATATGGTGACCCATTCGGCTCCGCTCAGGGCAAGCTTGTCGTCTGGCAGCAATTCGTGGCCGAGTTCGGCGATTACGATGTCTACGTCGCAAGCCTGAGCGAGCCGGAAATTTCACTTCTGTTCGTTCTGGGCGAGGACGGCGACCAGATGAGTCCTGCGATTTACGAAAACACAGTTGTCTGGCAGGACTTCATTCTTGCCGATGACGGAGGAGACTGGGACATCAGCGCCGCCGACATCAGCGACCACAACGAAGCTTTCGTATACCCGGTCAGCCAGATCGCCGACAATGACGAACAGAATCCGGCCATCTCCGGCAACATCGTGGCATGGGAGGACGGCCCGGCCGGCAATACCGACATCTACGGCGCCGACATCACCGACTTAGCCAATCCGGCAGAGTTCGCAATCGCAAATTTCGAGTTCGAGCAGCGAAATGTCGCTCTGCACAGAACCACCGCAGTCTGGCAGGACACGTATTTCGGCGATCCCGATATTCTCGCCGCCGATATCTGGCAGAGAAACAAACCCGCCGACTTCGACGTTGTGCTTTTGGATCACGAGCAGGAAAATCCGGCTATCTCAGGCGACCCGTTCGGAAAGACCGTCGTCTGGCAGGATAACTTCTCAGGCAATTGGGACATCTTCGCGGCCAGAATCTCCGAGCCTGACAATATCAGAGAATTCCCAATCGCCGCCGGAGAGTCGTCGCAGATCAATCCCGCTATCGACGGTAATATCGTTGTCTGGCAGGACGACCGGGCCGGCAACTGGGACATATTCGGCTACAACCTCACGACCGGCCGACGATTCCGAATCACCGACAATCCCGCCGACCAGACCAACCCGGCCATCAGCGGCAACACGGTGGTATGGCAGGACAACCGCGACGGCAACCGGCAGATTTACGCCGTAGTGCTCGACGGGCCTCAAGTCGCTTACTGCCGGATGCGGCTACCCGGCGACATAAACGGCGACTGCAAGGTTGATTTCGATGACTTCACCCTGATGGCCGCCAACTGGCTCGAATGTCACCTCGAACCACAAGAGGCCTGCCCGGCATTATAGCTGCGTTTTTGTTCGTTGCTCGTATCTTATTGGCTGGCAGCCACCGCAGAAATACGCAGCCATTTCAGGAAATAAAAAGAGGGGCCTGTACAAAATTAAGATGTGCAAGCCCCTTGTATTCACTACTTACTGTTGACTATTGAATATGAAAAGGACTTCGCGTTTCTGTCGTCCGCTCACGTCCAAATAGTCAATCTTCAATCAAAACTACGGTCTGGGACGATACAGCCTGATGTCGTCAATAAAGACAATGCCCGAGCCGCCGGGACCGGCCGTGCCGCTGCCGGAACCGAGCCCGATTGCAATCTTGTCGACGTCGTTCAGGTTGATGCCCTTGTCGGAGAACTCCGACAGCGGAATCACCCATTCGGTCCACTCTTCAACGTTCGCCGCAGCGGGATCGAGATGGGCAATAACCGCAGGCGCGCCCGTGGCGTTCGAGACGGACACGTACATCGGCTCGGCTGCGTTGCTGGCGATGCCGATATCCTGGTGCTGCCACTGCCCGGTGACGTTGCCGGTGGTCGTGACGTTGGTGAACACGGCCTCGGTTGTTGCTGCAGCATCGTGGCTGGTCAGAGCCAAACCTATAAAGGCGGTTCCGCTCATCTGGATGTTCTCGAAAGCTCCGATCATCTGCCAGTTGACGCCGTCCGTCGACTGAGAGCCGGTGAAGTTACCAGCCAGATCGCGCTCGAGCTTAATCCAGTGAGGTGCCGGGATTCCACCCTCGGTGGAATTTGAGGTGCCGGCATCCGTGTCCATACGCCACTGGAAAGTAACTCCTTGGGCAGGCGTTACGGCAACCAGAGCATTCTTCGAGCCCGGCGCCAGCGTCTCACGAATCATAACACCGGCCTTGGCCCAGGCGTTCGTATCCACAACGCTGTTGACCCTGGCTACAATCGTACCGGCGCCGGTGAGCGTCCTGTAGGCGAAGTGAAATCCGTCGGCGCTGCCCTGGATATCCCATCCGGAGCCGGTCATCGTAAACGT
>Ga0180433_10009700_pt1 | contig 11739 bp, 9 predicted proteins | sample SS_ome_8_FD_132980 | JGI IMG/M metagenome (GOLD analysis project Ga0180433, IMG submission 132980) | Hypersaline lake sediment archaeal communities from the Salton Sea, California, USA - SS_1_D_1 metaG | ecosystem: Environmental > Aquatic > Non-marine Saline and Alkaline > Hypersaline > Sediment... | reverse complement strand
TTCAAAGAGCGTTCCAGTAAAATCGATGAAGAAGCAGATGAGAAATTAAATAACCTCATATACAATTTAACAGAGCAATTAAAAGATAGAGATAAGCATCTGTCTGTGTTCATAAAAGAAAAGCAAGAAAAAATTAAAGAAATTGAAGAACTTAAATCACAAATAGAAGGATTAGCCTCTAAGATTAACAGAATCATAGAGAATAAACAAGCAAATTGTCTTCAGGAAGCAAAAGATTTGATTTCTTGGTCTTTGGAAGACAATCAAGCAGAATTGTTTTCACGACCTATCCAATGGATCTATATGCCTATATATGCGATGTTTATTGAAGATGAAACAACAAAAAAAGAGAGTCTAAACTTGGTTCTACCAGGAAATATCAAAAAAGAAGTACCCTTCTATTCACATTTCTCTGAAGCAATGATTCAAATTCAAGATATGCTGAAAAAAAAAATAGAAACAGATATTGCTTTACGGTCAAATTTTGAATTTTCTTGTGAAAATAAGAATATAATAAAAGAGAAAAATTTTCAAAAAATGATCCAAACGGGTATCTCAATGCTTCGAGGTAAAGGCGTGATTAACGCAGAAATTGAAAAAGTAATTCGAAATAATCTTAATCTTATATCATAAAATAAAATCCTTACTTCTCTTAATATGGCTAAAAAGAGGAAAACTTTTAGTAAGAAAATCCAATTGAAAAGAAGATTACTTCAAAACGTCTTTCTTCAAATTGAAAAAGAAAAGAAAGAGGGAACAATAAGTGAAAGTGAAGAAAAACTTCTCAATGAAGGCATGGTTTATAAGCAAATGCGATTACCAGTAGAAAAAATAACTCCTGAATTTGAAGCTCAGATGAAAGAAAAAATAGAACACAACATTTATCAAGCTCGAATAAGAGAAGCAAATGAAAAAGATCTCAATATTGTTGTAGATATTTATAATAAGTCGTGGTTAACTTCTAATACTCCATTCCGCCCTATGGAAAAAGAAACCTTAAAAAAAATCTTTATGGATCCCGACACCGCATTTCTTATCGCAAGGGTGTTTGGTATCGATAGTGCCTTTGTAATTTTGGATTTTGAAGGGGAAAATAAAGAATATGGCATTATTGCGGGGTTAGGCGTGATTCCTAAATTTCAAAGGAAGGGTTTAGGTACTGTGCTTGGACTTGCGACTTGGGAATACTTTAAAAAGAAAGGAGTGAAGGAATTGAGATGTGAAGTATATAAAAACAATGATATTTCAACTAATTTCATACAAGCTCTAAAATTTGAAGAATTTGGGCAAAAAGTATATCGTAAAGAAGATTTTGAGCTTGGGGATAATTAAAGTATAATCCTTTTTATGTTTGAATCCTTTACATATTCAAACCAACAATACTTATTTGTTACTTATCAATGTCAGATTCAAGATTACAACTTAAAAAGAGACGTTTGCGAAATTATTTTTTAAGCATCGAAACGGGTAAAAAATCAGAAAAAGAAATTGAAGATAAAATCGCTTCTGAGGGTTTAGAGTATATTCAAATGCGATTACCGGTCGATAAAATTACTCCCGAATTTGAAACAGAGATGAAGGAAAAGGTAGACAAAAATATTTTACATGCAAAAATTAGGGAGGCAACCGAAGAAGATCTAGAAAGCGTTGTATATTTGCATAATCGAAGTTGGATGACCTCATCAACTCCATTTACGCCTATTACCGTTGAAACCATCCAAAAAATATTTGAATATGCCGAAACCTCCATTCTTATAGCAAAAGTTTATGGAAACGATTCTGGATTTGCTATTTTAGATCTTGAAGGTGAGAATAGCGAATATGGAGTAATCGCAGGTCTAGGCGTTTTACCAAGGTTTCAGCGTAAAGGTTTAGGAACAGTGATCGGAATGGCAGCATGGAATTTCTTTAAAGAGATAGGTGTCAAAGAACTTAGATGTGAAGTATATAAGTCGAATAAAGTCTCCTATAATTTTATCAAATCATTAGGATTTGAAGAATACGATACTAAAACCTATAAACGTGAAGATTTTAGAATAGATGAGAGATAATTTTTTATTGAGTATTTAAAAACATGAATAAGATTAGAAGTATTGATATTGCGAAAGGTATATCCGTAATTTTCATCGTTTTTCTAAATTCACTCAAATATTGGTTAATTATTGGGGATGATGTAAAATATATTGTAGCTTATATAGTAATTTTTAGCGAAATCTTGGGTCCTATGCTATTTATTTTCACCTATTCGTTTGAAAATATATTTATTCTTAAAAAAATGATGGGGAGCCCTCCTGAAAGAATTTTTCGCAATCAATTACTTAAAAAAGGCATTTTTTTCATAATTCTTGGACTCTCATATAATTTAATACTTAATTTATTCGATGAATTGACCCTTGTATTATGGGGTTGGAACTTCTTACTCTTTCTGGGATTTGCCCAATTTATTTCCTATTTTGCATTTAAATTAATTAGGTGGGCAAGATTAGTAATTGGTTTAGCTATTTTATTTCTAACACCATTATTACGAGAATTGATGTATTTTAACCGGGAAAATAATATAATTTTTGAATTTTTGTATTTTTTTATCGTCTCTCCAAATCCGAGTTTCTCTCTATTGCCATATGCTTCCTTATGTTTCTTTGCATCTATTTTTAGCGAATTGATTTACCAAGCAGAAGTCTTAGAAAATATAAAAGCCATTGCAATTAGTATTAAATCAACTTTGCGCTATGGTTTAATTTTTTTATTGGCCGGTTTAGCTTTAAGTTTAATAGATTTAAATCCTTTATTCATTACTTCTTCTTATGATCCCCTAAATTATCCGTTTATTGATGGTACCTCAATATTACGGAATTATAATTTTCAATTTATTCCTAATATGCCTGAATTTCTATTAAAGGGGACTTCTGCATACCAGTTATTCATTATTGGAATATTGATTATAATAGTAGGACTTTCATTCCATTTCTCCGATATTTTAATAATTAGAAATCGAATATTAAAAGGTTTACAACTTTATGGTGAGAAATCACTAACTTTAATTTTTATACAATACATTTTTCTGCCTCTTTTTCTCTTTAGTTTAAATATCATCATAATTTTTCCCTTAACCATCCTATTTATCGTTTTTCTAGGTTATCTTATGCACATCTGGAAACGATATGCAGATAGTAAACTTAGTATTGAATGGTTTATTGAAAAAGGAAGAACAAAAAAAATACACGAAGAAAATAAAATCAATAACTCGATTCTTCGTTCTGATTAAGATTTTTTAACTTTTTTTCTAGAATCGCAGAATTATACTCATCTTGAAGCTCATCATAATGATTTTTAGCGCGTGTATAGAAAGATTGAGCAAGATCTAATTTTTCACTCTTTTGATATATATCCCCCAAAAAACTGTTAATAATTGCCGCTTGTTTCATATAGTTCAAATCTTCATATATTTCTAATGCTTCTTCCAGATATTGGACAGATTTGGTCTGATCTTGAAGAAAATCATAAAATATCTTGCCAATATTATGTTTTATTTCAGCAATTTTTGATTTATCTCCAAACTTTTCATAGATTTCTAAAGTGACTTTAAAATAATCAATAGCTTTTTGATCCTCTCCTTTAAGAGTATATAGCTTTGCGAGGTTTTCTAAAACTATACCTTCCTTTATGTTATCCCTAAATTCAAAAGTTCTTATAGCTTCTAAACTTTTAAGAAATAAATTTTCTGCTTCGATATCATTATCCCATGTTATTGCCAGTAATCCTAAATATAAATAACACTCCCATTCTAAGTGAGCTATAGTATATATAGAGGTTTTATCCTTGATCTTATCAATTAGTGTAAGTGCTTGTTGAAGTTTTTGATAGGACATCTCATAATTATCCTTGCCCAATAAATAATACAATTTTCCATATTTAACTAAAGTTTGAATCATTCCATAGATATCGTTTTTTTCTTCAAAATAATTGATATTATTGAGTAAAATTTTTTTGATACGATCGTAATCCCTTAAATCAAAAAGGGTTTCAACCAAATTACTTGCAGATTTTATGGCTTCAAATTCTAATTCTTCACGCTCTGCTATATTTAATGCATCCTGGTAAGCCTCATAGGAATGCTCAATATCTTTAATTTGGAGATAAATATTTCCTAAATTATTTAAAACTTGTACTACTTTATGAAAATCTTTTAATTGGTTCAATATTTCGAGAGTTCTCTCAAAATGATAAATAGCTTGTTCAAAAAAACCTGATTCCTCTTGAATGAGACCGATCTCATTATGACATATGGCAATTTTTAGATCATTTTCCTCTGACTTAAAATTGCTCAAAGCCATTTCTAAATTTTTTAATGCCCTCTCTAAATCCCTCTGTTTATAATACAAACTGGCTTTATTAATTAATAAATCTCCTACCGGTTCTCCTAACATTTCTTTTTCTTTTAATTCATTTTCAATATCAAGGAGTTGCTGTTTTAATCCTTCATCATCAATTAAATTAATTTCAAAATTTTTCTCCTCTTCCTCATAATCCATATAATTAAATGAATGACCATCTGGTTTTTGTTTCGCTTTTCTACTTAATCCAAAATCTATTGACGTAATTAAGGGTTTATTGCAGTATCGACAATAGCTCCAATCATCTTCAATTTGGCGCTCACAATAGGGACAAAATCTCATAAATCACAGATTTATATTTTTTAATTAAAATTTATCTTAAATATTATGAAAATTAAATCATAAATATTTTTCTGATCTATATAAACGATTGTCAAGTAAAAAATTAGGGGAGATCTTTAGTTTTTTCAAGTTCCCTGAGTTCATTTTTTATGTGGCGCTCATCTAAACCGAAAGATTTTAAAATTACTTTAATTTGAATAATAGCATTTTTAGCTTTTAATTTCTCAGCAATATAGAGTGCTTCAACATATTTTTCTTTAGCAGATTTAATATTCCCAAGATAAAATAAGACTTCTCCAATATAGCTTAAACCTTTGATAATTAATTCAATGTAATTAGATTCCCTTGCTCGTTGAGTTCCCTTCTCAAAATAACTAAGAGCTTTTTGAAAGTTATTTTCTTTTTTCTCTAATATTCCTAAATTAAAATTTGAAACGATAATTCCTTTAAAATCTCGCATTTTCTCAAATGCTTCTAAAGTTTTCTTATATAACTCTTTTACAACATCCCAGTTTTCTTGGATTTCATGAATGTGTATTAGATTTCCCAAACATTCCAATAGATTGTATATATCATTTCGATCCGAACATTTCGCACTACATTCAAGGAAAATATCACATGCTTCATCTAATTTTTCCAGCTTTATTAAAGCATTGCCAATTCCTGTTAAGCATATAATCTCTTCTTTATGCTGATTAAGATCATTGTAAATCTCGTATGCTTTGCTATAGTATTCATATGATGCTTTATAATCGCTAGATTTAAACTTAAGGACACCTAGAATACCAAATACTGCAGCCTTTCCCAAATTATCTTTTTGCAGGATAAAATGTTTCAAACATAATTGTAGATTTTCCTCAGCATCGGTGATCTCATTAATTTCGATCTGTAACAGTGCTAAATTGCTCAATTCTTGAAAATAAATCGAATTTTTTCCTTTTTCTTCTAGATCTATTAATCTCTTCTTGATCTCATCAATTTTCGATCTTATTTTTTCTTCAGTTAATTCGATATCATCTTGAATATGAATAAGCAAACCTCACCATAAGATAACTTATAAAATTTATATGTAAACATTATAAAAATGCTTACCTATTATTTATTTGTGATTATAAAATAACTAAATTGAGGGAGATTATAGAAATGAAAAAAGAGGCACGATTATGGGAAAAACTTGAAAATAAAAAAGTCCAATGTTTTGTATGTGGTAATAAATGTGTAGTAACCCCGGGAAATCTGGGAATTTGTAGGACTCGAAAAAATTTTGAAGGGACTTTCTATACTCTCATCTATGGATCCTTAATTTCTAAGGGAAGTTTGGATCCAATTGAAAAGAAGCCGCTTTATAACTTTTGGCCAGGAGCAGTTGCGTATTCTATTGCATCAATAGGATGTTCTTTTCGTTGTCAAAACTGTCAAAATTGGTCTATTAGTCAAGCAAGTCCAAGTGATGATGGAAAAAATGGATTTTATAAACTTGAAGGAATGGAAAATCGTAGGATGTCTTTAATAGAAATGAGTCCAGAAGAATTGACTAAAAGAGTGGTTGATAGTGGAGCAAAAACATTAGCTTATACTTATAATGAACCACTTATTTGGCATGAATATATTTTAGATACGGTTCCTCTTATGAAAGAAAATGAAATAAAAACTATATTAGTGACCAACGGATATTCCACAGCATCTGCCAGTAAGGAATTAATTGATGTTGGTGTGGATGCAGCAAATATAGATATTAAAGCTATGTCAGATGATTTTTATAAAACGGTGTGCGGTGTGAAGTCCGTTCAGCCAGTATTGGATACAGCAAGACGGTTTAAAAAAGGAGGAATTCATGTAGAAATTACTAACTTGATTATTCCTGATTTAAATGATAGCTCAGAGGATTTAGAATCATTAGCAACTTGGATTAAAGAAAATTTAGGACAAAACACACCTCTTCATTTTTCTGCTTATCATCCAGATTTTCAAATGCCTTCAGATAAAAGAACTCCTTATGAAACCTTGGATAGAGCCTATAATATAGCAAAAGATGCTGGACTTTACTATGTTTATGTTGGAAATCTTCAACATAGAACAGGAAGCAATACTTATTGTCCGGGATGTGACAAAATAATACTAGGAAGGAGTGGTTATAGATTTACTACAGTTGATATAACTGAGGAAAAAACTTGTAGTAATTGTGGGTATGATCTAAAGAATGATATAATTGGAAATATCTCAAAAAGTAGTAATAACCGATTTGCGTATTTTTCTTAATTTTATAGAAAAAATTAGAATAAAAATAAAAAATTAGAATACTCCAGTTATGGAAACGCCTATTACCAATAATAAGAACCCTTGTAATAAACAAAATGCTCCCAAAATGAAAGCTAAAGGAGGCCAAGAAATAGCTTTGGAGATTGCCATCAATGCTCCGATGTAAAATTTAACTGTAAGGGCAACAATAGCGAATACCACAATAAACACAATGACTAGGAGCAATTTTGGATTGATAAATACGGCAATTACTTCAACAACTTCTTCAGGGATCGCAAGTGCCATTATAACCACGACGATAGAGGCTAACAAGATTCCTAAAACACTAGCTATAGGGAGGTCATTCAGGGGTTTCAACAGAGTTAAAAGACCTACGATAATTAAAAATACTGATGTAAACAAACTTTTATGATCACTAATTTGAGCAAATGCAACACTAGGAGGCTCATCCAGAATAAGACCCCCTACACCACTTATTAAACTGAAAATACCGACAATTATTCCAAAATAAGTGAAAAATTTTAAAAATTTTGTGATATCGAAATTCCAGTCTTCCACTTTTCTCTCCTTGAATGAACCTCGTCTTTTCGTTTCATAAACCGCATAAATTAACCACATTACTCCTAAAATTAAGATGAAAAAGCCTGCAAGTTTAGCGAGAGGTTCCATAAAATTATCAGTAAAACTAAATTGATATATCAATTATTTTCACATCCGAAATTTAATATTAATTTGTTATTAAGATGAATATCGTTAATAAAATATTAATATATATTATAGTCCAATTTTTGAATTTAAAAAAAAAGATATTACAGATTAACTAATAAATGAGACGGTCTTCTTAACATAATCTAAATAATTTTGAATCTCATGATCTAAGGTTGCTTTATCCCAGGAATACTCTTCAGACATGATTTCTCCTACCTTTCTTGCCGCTTCGGATGCGTTTTTGTGATTTATCCATAATGCCATTTCGGTCCTTCGGCAAAATACATCAATTAAATGGGTTGTTAGTTCATATCGAAGTATATAGAGAATTTCCGCTTTAATGAAGTCGTTCTCATCAATGATTCTATCGGAAAGTGTAGAATCTTCATTGATTAATTCAAGAATTTTCAAAGCTCCCTTGCCGTATTGTTGATAAAGATGACTTAAAATATCCTTCTCTAACTGAAATTCAAATTTATGAAGGGATTCCTTCCAATCTTCCTCTTCTAAGGTAATGACATATTCTTGCCTTGAAAAATGTTTTTCTCTCTTGATGTTTGGAAATATTTCCAACTCTTCTATTTTTTCAAATAAATCTTCTGCCATAGCTCTCCATTCTGTTAGTTTTCCCCCTGTTATTGTAAGTAAACCATCCTCAGAACGGAAAATAAGATGTTTTCGTGAGATTTCGCTTTCTGATTTACCCTTTTGCATTACTAAGGGTCGGATCCCAGCATAGGTTGATAAAATATTTTTGTAATCTAATTCTGCATTTGGAAAATAATATTTCACTGATTCGATAAGATAATCCGCATCCTCTTTATTACAAAAAGGATTTGCTAAATCTCCTCGATAATCCGTATCAGTCGTTCCAATTATTGTATAATGTTGATTTCGGGGGAGTACGAAGAACGCTCTGCCATCAGTAATAGAAAATACAATGGTTGCCATATTGTTTTTAATATGCTCTCTCTTATATTGGAGATGAACACCTTTAGTTGGTCGTATCACAGGTTCTGGTACTTCATCTGGATATCTCTCTACTAATTCATCAGTCCAAATTCCGGTTGCGTTTACTACAACTTTGGATAAGACTTGAAATTCTTCATCGTCTTCCATATCTCTGCATTTGATGCCATAAATCTTCCCATCTCTTTTGAGATAATCAACTACTTTACAATAATTTAATGCGTCCGCTCCGCGAATCACTGCTTCTTTTACAGTTTCGATCGTTAACCGAGCATCATCAATATTATTATCATAATAAACAGCGCCTCCTAAATTTCCTTCTCGAATATACTCTGGTTCCATTTCTATCACTTCTTCAGGAGAGTACCATTGATGTTTTTTATAATTCTTAAATTGAGAATTTTTGTCACTTAAGAAATCATAGAGTTTGCAAGCTGCTACGATGTCTCGCTTTTTATATTTACTATCTTTCAAATGAACGAATAAAAATGGAATAGGTCGCACTAAATGAGGAATTTGTACTCTCATCCAATTTCGTTCTCTCGTTGCTTCTTTTACTAAATCCATATCTCCATGGCTGAGATAACGGATTCCCCCATGTGCTAATTTTGAACTTCTTGATGAAGTACCCGCAGCAAAATCTTGCATATCTACGATTGCTACGCTTAGATCCCTCATAGCTGCTTCTCTTGCAATTCCTGCACCTGTAATTCCTGCACCAATTACACATATATCATATTTTTTGGTTTTTAAATTGTTTTTAATATTAATTCTCTTCTTTTCTTTCCACTCTTGGTTGAATAATCTCTCTTCTAAATTTGCCATTAATATCACAAAATTAAATCTTATATGCTAATTAAAATTTATTCGAAAGCCTAGCCAAATCCTAAAGAATTATGATTAAGGAAATTGAGGATTATCCTTCATTATAAATTCCATATATCTTTCAAGATATTGAGTAAGTTGATCAAAATTCGGAGAAATTCCTGTTCGTACAAAAATTGCAGTTAAAGCATTTCCAATAAGTATGGATTCATAAGGCGTTAATCCAGTTGCTAATGAGATCGCAACTCCGGTATTAAAATGGTCTCCCGCAGCCACCGTGAATTTTGGGGCAGAAGTATAGCCTTCTGTAACCCAATAATGCTCAGTATAAGTTGACATGGTAGCAAAATGTGGAGAATGAATAACAAAGTAGGAGATATTGATTTCATCATTAATAAATCGTCCCGCTTTAAAAAAATCTTTTAGATTCTGTTTTTTATCCTTAATGGGTTTAGTATTACTTAAAATATGGGACAATCTAATTGCTTCTCGATCATTAACAGTTAGCATTACAGGAATTTCTTGATCTATCTTTTGGAGAATGGCAATCATTTCCAAAATATCCTCTCTCGAACGCTTATTTATATCAGCGATATCCACATAGAAAAGTTTTCTTTTTTTTTCTATTATAGAAGGAAATAAATCGTTTAAGAAATGATTCCAAATATCATTTAAGTGTGGCACTAAAGCCCAGTGACCAAATCCTAGAATATTAGATTTATTGATATATTCTATTAACTTTGATTTTGAGATAGATTTCGTAATTTTTTCCCAATCAATATTTAGTATCGGCTCAAAATCTGTAATCATTATTTTTCCATCGTCGAATTCCAATCCAAGAGTTTTTCCGGGATTTGCAATCGAAATTGATTTTACTAGTGATGATGGTTTGTAATATTGAGAAAATTCAGACAATCCTAAAGCAGCTATTAAAATTGTCTCGATATCTAAAGCGTTTAATGCTCGACTAGTATTAGGAGCAAACCCTCCAAATATTCTCTTTTTTAATACGCGCTCAATATTGGCAGAACTTCCAGCAGTATCGATGATTAAGTTCCCAAATTCTTTCATCGATCTTAATCTCTTCCAGTTCGTTGCATTACTTCTTGTTTTCACTAATGAATAGAGTGAATCTATATATCCATCAAAACCTAAGAAGCATATGATTTTTGAGGTTTTTTGCCTAAAACTTTGAAGTTTAGGGCTTAGTTCGTCAATAGCATCTAATGTGACGTCATACTCATTCATTTTGGAGTACATATTAAATGATATTTACACTTTTATTTAAATCATTCAGATAATAAACGACTCAGAATGATCGGAAGAGAATATATGTCCCAATAATTATGATTTATTACTTCTCTTATTAATCCTACATTGTTTTGAGGATCTTCAAGGTATAATTGATAACAGAATCCAACTAAACTACTTGGAAGCTCATTTTCGCGTTGCATTTCTAATAGTTTTCTCTCCATATTTGTTAGGGTGTAATTATTAAATAATCCTTTATACTTTCTGCGACAGTTATGATAAAGATCGATATGGTGATATTTTGTATTGGCATTTTCATAAGGAACCTCGTTCTTGGAAATCATCGGGTTCTCTTCGAAAAAATATAAAAGTCGGTTCGCAATGTAAGGAATATCAAAACTTTTCCCATTATAAGAGACAAAACATTTGAAATTCGGGAGGATTTTATTTCGAAAGTACTCACACAATGCAATTTCCTCTTCTAAATCGCGAGCAAAAAGAAGTTTAATCTGATAACAATTGTCCTGAAAATAACCAAGTCCAATTATAATAATTGGGCTATCATAAATCCCTAAGGTTTCAATATCAATAAAGAGGAGATCGTGTATATCAAAGCAAAAAGAAACATCTAAATCATATATATACCGATTTTGCAAAAGAAGTCCATACTCTTTCCGTTTTATTAGATCTATTAATTCTAAAGCATACTTATTGTATCTTGTGTGAAGTTTTAAATCTAGTATGGACTTTACTCCCTTTTTTAATAATTTTTTTTCTATTTTATCTCCAATGTAATAGACTGCCTTCAGATTTCTAAGTAAGCTTTTCCGAGTATTGAGTAAATCTAAGTTCCAATCAGGATTTTCAATTGACCAACTAATTTCCATGAAAGAGCCAAATGAATTTCTAATAATAGAATTCTGATCAAATAAATCCTCTAATTTTGTTCCGCGATATTGATCCAGAAAGACATTAATATCAAAACTGTCGAAATTATAGTAGTAGTCCATTATCTTAAATAAAAATATTGAGATATTTATTGATTCAAGCA
>Ga0180433_10009699_pt1 | contig 11739 bp, 14 predicted proteins | sample SS_ome_8_FD_132980 | JGI IMG/M metagenome (GOLD analysis project Ga0180433, IMG submission 132980) | Hypersaline lake sediment archaeal communities from the Salton Sea, California, USA - SS_1_D_1 metaG | ecosystem: Environmental > Aquatic > Non-marine Saline and Alkaline > Hypersaline >... | reverse complement strand
TGAGCCTTGGCTTATTACAGTTGATTTCTTGTGCAAGAGTATAGTTACTGCCACTGGTTATGGAGATACTGCTCCAGCCCCACTTGCAGGTGCTATGAATACTTTTAACCTAGTAGGTGGAAGCATCACTAAAAGTGCAGGGCATAATGCTTATATTACGAACTCTGTTGATATTACAATCAATCAAAATCTTACCCCATACTATGATATAGGTGGAGCAAATCCTGAATATATTGTAGATGGAGCTATGGATATTACTGGAACTTGCGACATCTCACTAGATGGTGGTGGTGGAGTACAGATGGCTGAAGTATTAGCCAATACTGCATTTACTATCACTTTAAATCTTGGTGGTGCTGGTTCAATTCAAGTAGTAATACCTGGCTGTGAATGGGATAATGTTGAAATTGATGCTAGTATTAGTGGAGAAGCAATGATTAGTTCTGTACCATTTACAGCAGCACCAGTAAGCTGTGTCACCGATGCAGTGTGTGCTACAACTATTATAGGTACAGTCTAAGTAATCTGAGGGTTCATCCCCTCTTTTTATTATACTACGGAGATAGAAATATGGAAGAAAAACTAAGTTTGCCTTTTGTAAATAAAGGAAAGCCATTTACTGTTTCAAATTGGACAGTAGAAAAACATGAGAAAACACTCAGCCTCATGGTTGAAAAAAATAAATCAGCAAGTGCAAAAGAACTAGATGCCTTGTTTAGATACTATGTTGTATTGGTAGGGTTGCAAGATATAGATGACTCTGTTACAATGGAGCAAGTTCGTTCACTCCATGTAGAAAATATTATGGAATTGTTTGATGCCATATATTATGCAGGGAAGATTGATATTTTTTTCCACCAGTCCGACAAGAAGAAAACACAGGAAAACAAGTAAGTGTTGATTGGGAAGAGCTAAAAGATAAGTTTACAGGGAATGTAAACAGTTTGTATCTTCGAGTCGGTGGCTGGGCAGAAATTCAACATATGTCTTACTGGAGATTTATTGAAGTTATTAAAACTGCTGTAGAAGAAGCAAAAATAAAATCTGGTAAACCACTAGTAAGAACAAAACTTTACAAAAGCCAGAAAGATATGATACAAAGAACTAAGGAGTTAATGAAAGAACATGGGAGATAATAATTCAACCTTTACTTGGACAATTAGAGGAGTAGGGTGGCAGCAATTTACTAATAAGGCTAATGCAGCTAGTGGGGCTGTTAGAAGACTAGGCTCACAACAAAAGGCTATTTCTGGATTAGCTGCACGCTTTGTAGGATTAAATGTTGCTGCATCTGTTGGCATACAAAAATTCAGGAAATTAATAGAATGGGTTGATAAGTCTATTACTCAATTCCGTACTTTCAAAAATTCTATGGCTGAAGTAAGTACAATCTTATCTGGTAGTTCATTAGCTGCTGTTAATGGATTAACTATAGGTGTCCAGCAATTATCTGCACAGTACGGTAAAAGTGCAGTAGATATGAGCAAAGGTTTATACCAAATCTTATCAGCAGCAGTAGACGCAAAAGAGGCATTAAATCTACTTAACACAGCCACTAAGGCTAGTATTGCTGGTCTTACAAGTGTTGAAACAAGTGTAGATGTTCTTACAAGTGTTCTTAATTCTTATGGTAAATCTGTAGCACAAGCTGCTGAAGTAAGTGATGTATTATTTCAAACAGTGGTTCGTGGTAAACTAAAATTTGAAGACCTCGCAAGTGCTATGGGGTACATTACACCTATTGCATCAGCAGCAGGGGTAGCATTTGAGGAAGTGGCAGCTTCATTAGCTACTGTTACAAGACAGGGTCTTCATGTAGATATGGCAAGTCGTGGTCTTGCATTGGCTATACAAGGAATTGTAAGTCCAACAGAGCAAGCAAAAGAAGCAGCTATTAAATATGGAGTTGCTATGGATGGTGTTGCATTAAGAGTATTTGGACTTAAAGGATTCATTGAAGATTTAGCTACAGCTACAGATGAATTTGGATTAAACATTTTACCAGAACTTGTTAGAAACATGAGGTCTCTCCGTGTTGTTATGGCTCTTGTTAGTGAAGAAGGGTTAGAAGGATTCAGTGATGACTTAGACCTTGTTTATGCTTCTACTGGTCGTACAGATGAAGCGTTGCAAAAAATGATTAGCACACAACAGAGACAAGCTGAGATTATACAAGAAAACATGAATATTACTAGGCGAGCTATTGGAGAAGTATGGTCACCAATTAAATTAAATATTGAAGCAACAAAACTATGGTTTGCTACATTCCTTTCCTCAGGTTTTAGTATTGGCAGAGCTAATGAAGAAGTAAGAAGATTATCTGAGTCAATACAAGAAAACACTGAACGAATGTGGAACAATATAGATAGTTTAGCAAAAGTAGGGCAAAAAAGTATATTTAATCAATTGTTTGATATGGAGTCTTTTGATGATTCTGCCATTACTTCAGTTGTTAATAGTGTAACTGATATAGAAAAAGTAGGGCAATACCTAAAAGACATGAATCTCATACAACCACAAGACAAGTATCAAGGAAAAAATGTTTATGAGTGGGCTACTAATAATATTCTTGAACCTATGCAAAACGCAGTAGACCAAAAACTAGACTGGACAATGATGGAAAAAGGGTTTACTACTGTAACGCAAGATATATTTAAGCGTGCTGGTATGGGGCTAGTTACTGGTGGTTGGGGGACATTTATTGATACTGATAAATTAAGTGCAGAAGGAAGACAAGCAGTGCAAAATGTTGTAGACCAAATTGCTGATGAAATTCCTGGATTGGAAGCTCCAACAATAAGCGTTGACTGGTCTACAGCAAAGAAACAGATTGAAGATTATGGGCTAGCTATAGAAGACTCAGCAATATCTACAACCAATGCTATTAATGACAATGTTGATTCATTTAACTCTTTTTTCTCTGCAATTGATACAGCTAGAGAACAAGTGTTTAAATTTAAAACAAATATATTAGAACTTGAAAATGCCATCATGGGTTTAAGTGGGGAAGTTAGGGATACATTTACTGACTTACTTGGACAAGAACACACAGGTAGTATGGGTCTCGAAATAGACACAACTTCATTTGGAACTGCTATAGATAGGATGGAAAACTTTTCAACCATGATTACAAAGTATGGGTCTGAGTGGGAAGAAAAATTCTACACCATATTTGAAGGGAAAACATTTACAATTGGTGAAGGGCAAGAAACTAGCTATATTGAAGAGTACAATACACAGTTAAAAGATGCTGTTAATACAGTGCATGAATATGAAAAAGCACAGGAAGAAGTAAAAAAAGTTATGAATGAGGTTAATAAGGCTATAATGTTAAATAATATAGCTATTGCAGAAATACAACTTGCAGGTATGATGAGAAGACGTGGTCTTACTAGGCAAGAAGAAAAAACTATCAAGAAACTACAAATAGATAACATGAGAGAACGCCTTAAAGAGAAAAAAGCAGAAGCAGATGCTAAACAAGATATAGATGAAGGAGAACTGGACTCTGCTAAACAAGTTATTGAAGAATACTTTGATTCACAAAAATTTACTTTAGGTTTAATGAAAGATGCTAGAGATGATGAACTAGCACACATGGTTACTGCATATGAAGCAAAGAAAAGAACTCTAGCAAACTATGAAGAAGCATTAGAAATACAGAATAAAAACTTACAGAAAGCCCACATGATAGAAGTAGGAATACTCCAATGGTTAGAGGAAAATCATCCTGATATTGCCGATTCTTATGAACAGTTGTATGGCATATCAATACCTGAATCTATACAAAAATCAATAAATGCTATGGATGAATGGCACAGAAAACAAGTTGAATCTGGGTGGAAAGAAGGTGAAACAGGTACTAGTGGAACACAGAAGGTGAAAAAATCAACAATAATAGACTCAATAAAACCATTACAAAGAACTAAGGATATTATGAGTTCTGTATTTAAGTATGGTAACTACTCATCTAATGGTGTAATGTCCAGAGTATTACAAAGTATAACACCACACGCTACAGGCATACCATTCGTACCAGCAGAAGGGCTGTATCATCTTCATAGAGGGGAAACAGTTACACCAGCTAATCAAAGTGGGAGTGGTAGTATTACTGTTAATGTTAATGTGAGTGGAAATACTATTACAGATACTAATACTAATGATGTAGCAAGACAAATTGCAACCCAAGTACAACAAGCACTGATAGATAAGAAATCAGGTAAGACTAAGTATAGGATGAGATAGTATGACTAGATATAGAGAGCTTACAAATTCAATAACCCCAGCAATACCCTACCTGTTTACATATGATGCAGGCGGAAGTCAGAGTTTTAGTGGGGCATACCTTACTTGGGATACAGTCATAGTTAAAACAAGCCACTTCAATTACACAGCAGATGATGATAGAGTACAATTAAAAAGCAACTCATCTGGGTTATTTAAAGTGAGTTTTGAATCGAGTCTTGATGGTTCTGGGGGTGAGGGAAGAGTGCAGTTATATAAAAATGGAAGTGCTGTTGATGGCAGTATTTCTAATGTTTATGCAGGGTCTATTGGACAGACAGCTTACAAGAATATTATTGTTATGAATTATATTATTTATTTAGAAAAAGGAGACTATATACAGATATACGCAGATAGTCCAGCAGGTAATGAACCAGCTACTATTGCTAATTCATGTAGATTAAAAATTGAATACCTCCCAATGAAAGGATGGGACAACAGTTCTGGAGGAAGAATTGATTATAAAGGAGGAGTAATGCGATGAGTGATATGCGTTATTATGAGACATACTATGGCATACATACTAATGATTGGAGTGAGAATTTTGGAAGTCTTAGTGACCATCATAAGCTGTTAGTAAAGGATTACATAAGTGATGGTTGTAGTACGACCACAAGTTCTTGTGCAACCAATACACACAAGTTTCTGTACCCACAACACATAGCCAAGGTTTATTTTATTGAGGGGGTTATTGAAGGTCATGTAACTTTTGCAGCAAGTGGGGCTACAGCATACATATGTAAATACAGAGTTACATTATGTAAAATGCATGAAGATACTACTGATACTGAGTTATTCACGACAGGATGGGTAAGTGTTAATGATACTCTTGTATATAACAGCACTTATAATGTTGGGGATGAAATGGTATATCCCTTTTGGATTGATGCATGGGAGTATGAAGAACTTAATGAGTATGAACGCCTCTATGTAAAAGTTGAATCCACTTGTACTGATGATACTAACTTTTCATCTTGCACAGTCAGTGCTTGTACTAATATAGTATTATGGCATAGTAATGATGCTACATGGGAAGATTTAAAAATAACTATACCTTTTAAAATGTGATACTTATGACTACAACTTTCTCAATTACACAGCAATCACCAAACAGAGAGAAAACATATCTCTACCCAGAGGGTGACTTGTCTGGATGTACTGCATGGACAGCTCATGGAGCTACACCTAATTGGGCTTGTGTGGATGATGCTAAAAGTTCTCCAGATTACACTACAACTTATGTATCAATGGCTACTAATATAGATACTACTGACTTATATGAATTACCAAATGCATACATAAATGGTACTATTGATTATGTAAAAATATACAATATGGTTAGAACTGTTATAACACCACAATCTGATTTAGAATATTATATTACAATTAGTCCAGATTCAGTGTGTACTAATGTTTACTATTCTGATTTAAAAAACCTTACTACTGGCTGGGCTAAGAAATCATACATATGGACAACTAATCCTGAAACAAGTGTGGTATGGACTGCCAATAATATAGATGCTATGGCTATAGGAATGAAAGCAAACAGCGGTAGTCCTAAAGTTACGACACAAAAACTAAATCTGAATACCTCTGGTGCAGGGGATAAATTAGAACACGGTTATCAATTCGCTAGCAGTGGATGGGAAGCTGTACAATCATATAGTGACTCTAGTTATATTTACACTGAATTAACAGCTACTAGAGAATCATTATTTGCTTTTGATAATCATACCACCGAAACTGGAACGATAAACAGTGTTACAGTTCTTGCTTGGGTAAGAGGATGGGGACTTGGATATAACAGTAAATTAGCAGTTGGGTTAAAAACTGGTGGTACAGAATATTGGGATACACTCTTATCTTACGGTACATCTTATCAACTAATATCAAAGACATGGTACACTAATCCTGCTACTGGTTCTGCTTGGAGTTGGGCTGAAATTGATGCACTTCAAGCAGGTGTACAATCAGAAAATAGAGGATATTGTAAACAAGTATATGTTAATGTTGATTATTCTCAAAGAGATACAACGGAAATAGATGTAACACAGTGTTATGCAGAAGTAGCATACACACCAAGTACAACTACCTGTTTTTTAAATATGCCAAAAGAAATAAATTCTAATCATGCCCGTAATACTAAAATGTTTAACTTTTGGAATGGAGAACGAGAGGTATATGACCATAGTAGAAGTAGGAAGAGTATTGTATTACAAGGAACAGAGTGGAAAAGTGGAAAGAAGACTTCAGAAACATTCTACTTTAATCAATATGACTCAACTGATGTATGGGAAACGACTCCAGAAAATATGGTAGATGGTAATACTGGTACTGATGCAGAAACTACGATAAATGGTGATACACAAACACTTACTAGAAGTACAGTCACTAATTCATTTCATACCGATTGTGGAGTAATAACAAAAGTAGAAGTATATGTATCTGGTACTCATGGTACATTCAACGGTCTCTATGTTTATCCAATTTTTGATGGTACAACAGGTAGTAGATACGATTATGCAAATAGATGGCATGACATAACTAATGATGCTCAAGCACCTTCAACATGGACATGGGGAGATGTTAAAGACCTAGATACAAAAGTAGAGGCTATACGCCCTTGGAATGGAACTGTTGCTGCATCTATTGTATATGTAAGAGTTACCTATACTGACCCAGCACCCTGTTGTAGAATACAGTGTGTGAGAAACATGGGTCGTAATGGAGCTAGCATAACTTTGGATGGATTCAGTTTTGGATTATGGGCTGGGACTTATAAGATAAAACAGTTTGGATGGCAGAAAGTTGCAGAAAATCCTGAAGTTTACAATTGGATATTAGAGTTGGAGGATGAGAGTTAATGGTATGTTGTAGTACAGCTACATGGACATTGGCTGCAAGTGGTGGAACAGATTTCTACTTCCCCTTACCTGAATGGGCTAAAATAGATAATAGCATAAGTAAATATATCACTGTTTTCAATATGTGGGAAAATGATGATATTGAAGTAGTTGATAAAGGTATAAATACTCAACCACTGATTATAGGTGGAACAATATGTGTATGTGGCGTATGGAGTGGGCTATGTTTTCCTATCTGTTTTCCAGCGTGTTTTAGTCGCCCCCTATACTTACAAATAAGAGACCTTCATACAGCCATGAATAATGGTGAGTATTTTACGATTAACGAATTAGGAGATTGCGTAAACGGAGTATATGTTATAACAGACTTTCGTTTTGACACAATTCCTAAAAGTAATTATTGCTACAAGTGGCAACTAACACTTGAAAGAAAAAGGGATGTGTAAAATGAGTGAAAGAATACAACATATAAATAATAAAAAACACTGTCAAAAGTGCAAAGAATGGAAACTTACCTCTGAATATAACAAAGATAAATCAAGGTGGGATGATTTACACCCTTGGTGCAGAGTATGTTGGAACAAACAACAAAAAGAGTACCACCTGAAGAATAAAAACAAAGTTAAATTGAGGCAGAAAAAATATTATAACTCCTGGTGTGGAAGATACACTTCTTACAAAGCAACTGCAAAACAACGAAAATTAGATTTTACCTTGACAAAAACGGAATTTGCTGGAATTATCTCACAACCCTGCTATTATTGTGGAGAACTAGCAGAAAATTTTAATGGGGTTGATAGAGTTGATAGCAACAAAGGCTATGAAGTAAGTAATTGTGTTCCCTGTTGTTGGGAATGTAATAAGATGAAAAATGATACTAGTAAAAAAGAATTTATAAAAAAATGTAAGCAAATTGTAGAAAAACAAGAGGTGATGGCTTATAGCAAATAAACGATGGTACGAAGTATTTTCAGCCGGGGATTGTGTAAAAGATTACATAACATTCAACCAAATGACAGATTATATAAAGCATAGCTCGTGTACAAACTTCACTATTTATAGCACCTGTACAAGTACCGGGCAAGCATTTAAATTCACCCAGAGTGGTACTGAGTCTATCATGTATGGAGGTACTAATACTGGTGAGGATTTAAAAATACAGGCTAATGATGCAGATACTTATCCATACATAAAGATGGAAGGGGATAGTCATATAAAGCTATATAGCTCTGACGACATATACTTCTATGATGATGCGACTGAGGAATTTAGGTTTTACGATAGTAGTATTGATATAAAGGGAGACCGTGCAATTTATATTAATGATGATGAGACCTATATTGGACATGGGGCTGGAGATTCTATTACAGATGGTGTTGGCAATACCTTGATTGGGCATGATGCAGGGAATGATATTACCACTGGTGATTATAATACTATTATCGGATACGAATCAATGGATGAGGATGCAGATAATAATAATTGTGTATGTATTGGAGCATTTGCAGGTGAAAACAATACACAAAGTGGCATAGTCGCTATTGGCTTTGAGGCATTAGAGGAGAATACAGGGGAATATGCTGTAGCAGTAGGATATCAAACTCTGACAAACAATACAGGAGAACAGAATGTAGCAGTCGGCAGTCTTGCAGGTAGCAGTGTTACTGATGGAGTAAGAAATGTACTTATTGGACATGGGGCTGGATTTAGTTTAGAAACAGGAGACTACAATGTAGCAGTAGGTCGTAGTGCAGGGAATAATAATGTTACAGGCAGTAGTAATATATTCCTTGGATATTCAGCTGGTTTTTCAGAGACAGGAAGTAATAAATTGTATATAAACAACTCAGATTCAGCATATCCACTGATTTATGGTGAGTTTGATAATGATGTAGTGAAGATAGGTAATAACTCTGATGACTTTGGACTCATATTTGATGTGAGTACAGCGACAATTAGTAGAATTTATGGTGGTGAAAACTCTGGGGATATGCTACAAATATATAATAATTCTGCTGATGAAAGAGCTATGATACAATTAGGTACTAATGTAGTATTAGATGGAAATAATGCAGTACAATTTAGTACAGATGGTACAAATTATGGTTACGTTGATGGAGGAGACGCCACTAAATTTATTATGGCTTCTTATAATGATAGAGATATATCTTTTCAACCAAATGGTACTGGATTAGTAAGGTTCGGAACATATGCAGCACTAAGTGGAGAAACTGTAACAGGTTATATCACAATTAAAGATGCAGGTGGAACAAGCAGAAAACTGGCTGTGGTGGCTTAAGCATGGATATAAAAGAACGAGCCGAAGCACTGAAAAAACTCAATGGTAATAAGCAGGTGAGTAATAAAGACCTACTATTCTATATAATTGGTAGAGTTGATGACTTGGAAGATAAGTTAGAACTCTACGACAAAGAAGTTACAAAAATCAAAACACAGGTAAAGATATTTTGGATAGTATTACCAATATCTCTTGGACTGTGTTACTATTTACTATAATCAGAGAGGTGGGAGTTCTCTATCTCCTCTCTCGTCTCTCTATTAAAAGGAGGAAAAATATGACTGAAGAAGAAGAAAAAAATCCCTTATGGATGCCAAAAGGTAGCGTAAGAGCAATACTCGCTTTAGGTATTGTAGGCAGTTCAATCTACGGATTACTAAATGGGCAATTAGACCCTGAACAATTCTTAATGATTAGTGGAGCAGTTGTAGCATTTTACTTTGCTACTAAAACAACTTGTGAGAACTGATGAAACCACTTGTCCCGTTTCAATGGAAAGGAAATCATCACTCTTATCATGGGATATTTATCCTTGCGTTTGGATTGTTTAATTGGTATATGGGCATAGACAATGGAGAACTAACAACCTTAATACCTATATGGAAATCCCTTGTAGTGATAGGTGGATTCATGGTTATAGATGATGTCATTGAACACACCATAACTGCCGACACTCCATTACGCATATTATATGAACAGATAAAACCTATACTGGAGAAAATCAAGAATGGCAGACCCTAGTTTTATCATGTATGCCATGTATGGAATCATAGGAGGCTTCCTAACTGGTTGCATACTAAAAATATACAAGTGGGTTTTAAAATAACCCTACTTATCTTTTTTTATTAAATCCATTATCTGGCTATAGGTAAGCTCTCTAAATTCCCTTGGTCGTATAGCTTTATCATCTACTCTAAAACCGAGTTCACCCTCCCAAGGTTTACCAATATAAATCTCATCATATGGTATGCTCCAACGATTTAACCAAGAGATTATAACTGGTAGTGTATGTACATTTATTTTCCCTATGTTTCCTTTATAAGTACGCATCTGTCTGCCAGTACAAATGATTATATCAAATCCCTTATTCTTATACTCCTGTAACTTTTCTACTACTCCAAGTTTTGGTTTTCTATTTTCATATGGTATGGTCATGTCGGTTTCAGAAATTGTCCCATCTAAATCAAAAACTATCTTCATTATCCATCAACTCCTGACATCTATATTCTACAAGTTTGAATATCTCTTTATCATTCTTGGCATAGGGGAACAAACGACACAGACACATGAAGTGAAACACTCTGATGATATCTCGTCTATCACTGTAGTAGCGTTTCAAATGCTGATTGAGCCTATGGGACAAATAATCATAGCCTTGCTTAATTAAAAAGTTTTCCCTACTATAGTCACTCATAAGCATAGCCCAATGTAAATCCATTTCCTGTTGTAGTTTTGCTATATCTTGATAAGGTGTACGGAGAAATGTTTTAAGGAAGTCAATGAGATATATTGTACCTCCTTTAAATATCATATTAGCCATAGACATATCTCCATGGTTCAAGCCGTAGTCTATCCATTTCCATTTGAGTTTCTTAGCTTCCTGTATGAGATATCTTGAATACTCAGGGGGGCAAACTGGGGAGAGTTTTTTTATAAATGGTTTCACTCTAAATGGGCGTTTCACCGATTGGGAAAATTCAAAGTCAATTAATTTTAATACCTTGTCAGCTATAGTTGGCAGTCTATACTTCTGCTCTTGCATAATAGTTAAGATGTCATACCCATCAACATACTCCATTTTATACCCATTGTGGAATGTCTCCACCACATAGGGAACATCAAAAGAATTAAAGGGTGCTTGATACTTTAACTTCCACCTATACTTCTCTTGCTTATGTGCTTGATGCAGCAGCCTTGCCACATTATTCTCTGATTCTTTTACTAAATATCCTCTGTCTTGGTAAACCAAGTCTCCACTAAATCCTTTAATATATATCACCTGTCCAATTTATTTCTCCTACAATTTCATCTATACAGCCATCCTCTTTATACCATTTACGGATGTCCTGTGGTATTGGGAATAGTTTTGTAATGAGCCAATCAACTACTCTATGTTTATAATTTTTAAATACCTGTTTCATAGTCATAGATTTGCATATCTCTTTCTTTAACATCGGGGGCATATTATCTATTTGTTTACTTGTATAACCAAAGTATTTTAATGCCATTTTGTAAGGGTAAACCCACTCATCTAAAGCCTGTTGAAATGGTACAACAGACTCAAGGTTTAAC
>Ga0180433_10009697_pt1 | contig 11741 bp, 13 predicted proteins | sample SS_ome_8_FD_132980 | JGI IMG/M metagenome (GOLD analysis project Ga0180433, IMG submission 132980) | Hypersaline lake sediment archaeal communities from the Salton Sea, California, USA - SS_1_D_1 metaG | ecosystem: Environmental > Aquatic > Non-marine Saline and Alkaline > Hypersaline >... | reverse complement strand
TACCAAACCACCCTGGATGTATTACCGATGAAATTATCTCAACGAGCCTCCACTCACTGAAAAACCCGCGATTACTTTTAATATCTCAACCTCAAGCCATTTTTCGAAAACACCGATAACCTATAGTCAGGCAACAAATGGGCTGATGTTTATCTGTCGAATCATTCAAAGCCATTATATAAGCAAGTAGAAATATGTTTATTTATTGAACTGTTATTTCAAGATTCTTTGCCCGGAAACCTTGAAGATTTAGATTTTCGATTCTACGCTTACCTTATAAATATAAAAAAACAGCTATTTATACCACTTCAAAGGAAAGCACATGAATCATACCGAGGCATTTCATCATCAGGCTCATAAAATCACAGAACTCAATAACGTTTTAGGAGCACTGCTTAGCGATCGATCCTTATGTGATTCAGAGGTTACCTGCGAACTGTTTTTCCGCTATGTCAATGCTGTCAAGCATCATCTAAATCACACTGAATCCGGAGTATTTGCTCAACTCCTGGCCAATTCTGACGAACAGACCTGTAAAGCTGTTGGACGCTTCATCGATGGTTCGCATGAAATAAAACGGATTTTTTCAAGCTACACGAAAAAATGGTGTGGCAAGCACGAATTAAAAATCAGCAATTATCAGGAGTTCTACGACGATACCATTGATGTCTTCAATCTCGTACTTCGCCGTCTGCAGGATGAAACAGAAAACCTATACCCCCTGATTGAAGCCAACCAGCCAAAAAGCGAACCTATGCGTTCATTCCAAGTGGCGTAACATATTTTCGATAACAGGATGGTGAAGGTTAAAGTAACAACTGCTGGTATTCATCTTCCTTAAAACCAACCAGCATATACCCTTCCTCGTTTATGAGAACGGGTCTTTTAATAATTGATGGCATATCCTGCATAATCTCTATGGCGCTGGTCTTGTCGATGTCAGCTTTCTGTTCATCGCTTAACTTGCGCCACATCATGCCCCTGCGATTCAATAAAATTTCCCAGCCAACTTTTTTCTCCCAGGCAAGCAGGGTCTTTTTGTCTATCCCCTGCTTTTTATAGTCGTGAAACTCATACTCTATATTATTGTCGTTCAGCCATTTGCGGGCCTTTTTCATCGTGTCGCAATTGGGAATACCATAAACAGTTAACATTAACTACTCCATTTGAAAATTCGGGTTCTTAGCAGAAGCAACAATAGCAACATACCTAGGTACATCAGTGGCTCGGCATAATCAGCCTTCACAAGCCAGATAAAATGAACCACTACCAGAAGCGCTGCAATATAGACCAGACGATGCAGGCGCTTCCAGTTTTTTTTCAACAAGCGCATGCTGAACTGGTTGGACGTCAATGCAAGCGGCACCAGCAACAACCAGGCGGTCAGTCCCAGAGTGATATAGGGTCTTTTAATAATATCTTCAACAATGTCTTGCAACACAAAAGACTGATCCAGCCAGAAATACACCGTCAGGTGCAGACAGGCATAGAAAAAAGCATAAAGTCCCAGCATACGTCTCAGGCTGACAGGCCATATCATACCGGTAAATTTTTTCAGAGGCGTGATCGACAGGGTGATCAACAAAAAATATAAACCCCATAACCCGGTCTGGTGCGTCAGCACCTCCACCGGATTGGCTCCAAGACCATCGGTCACCGCGGCATACAAAAGCAGGCTCAACGGAACCAGTGACAAAACAAACACAACCGGTTTAATACCCCGGTTGATGGTACTTCGGGAAAACTGCAGCATAACCAGTAACTAAAAGAACCTGGAAAGATCCATTCCTTTATAGAGGCTGGCCACTTCATCGGCATAACCATTAAACATCAGGGTCTCGTGCTTACCTGCGAAAATCCCTTCCCCGATATTGCGGTGTTTCTTCTGGCTCCAGCGAGGGTGATCTACCTGCGGATTGACGTTGGCGTAAAAACCATATTCTTTCGGCTGCATCTGCCACCAGGTGGTTTTTGGCATGGTCTCGCTAAAACGAATTTTGACGATAGACTTGATACTCTTGAAGCCATATTTCCACGGCACCACAAGCCGAACAGGTGCACCATTCTGATTAGGAAGCTCTTTACCGTATAGCCCTGTTGATAACAGCGTCAGGGGGTGCATGGCCTCGTCCATACGCAAACCTTCGGTATAAGGCCAATCCAGTGTCTTGCGGGACTGTCCGGGCATCTGATCGGGATCAAAAAGTGTTTCAAACATGACGTATTTTGCACGGGATGTTGGTTTGAAACGCTTGAGCAAATCTCCGAGCGAAAACCCCACCCATGGCACCACCATGGCCCAGGCCTCAACACATCGAAGCCGGTAGATACGTTCTTCCTGGACAAAACCGCTGAGTATTTCCTCGATACCGATTTCTCCAGGTGCTTCACATTCTCCTTCAACCACAATATTCCAGGGCCTGGTGTTCAGTTTATGGGCCAGCTCTGCAGGATCAGATTTTCCCGTACCAAATTCATAAAAGTTGTTGTAACTGGTGATATCGTCATAGCTGGTCAATTTAAGCCCCTTGCCATAAGGAGTTTTCAACAAGGGCTCAATCGGTCTACCGAGCGTATCAGTATTTTTTGCCCCGGACTGAAGCGGCAAGCTGCCCAGCCCGGCGCCAATCCCCAGCAAAGCTGCCTGTTTGATAAAATGGCGGCGCTGTTTGAAGTCAGCATAGTCTGTGATTTCAGATGGTTTGATGTCTGCGGGCTTTTTGATCAACATGTTTTTTTCCGTCATGGTTTTGATATCAGACCTTACAACCAATACTTTTGTTTCAAAATAACTTGGCCATTCAATTGAGATTATAGTGAGAATTGACGAAATGAATTCCCACTCTGCTGTCGCTGCCGATGCTGCCTCCATGGCAATAAAAGCGCAAATGGAAATCGCCTCACAACAACGCGAGGAAAATTCACAAACTATTGATAATTCAGTAAATAATAAATTACCTGATTACCTGCCTGAGGAGCAAAAATCTGCCTTGCTGGGCGTCACAATCTGACTATTGATTGATATAAATCAAGTATGTTCTCACCAGAGGCTTGAGCCTTATTCGATGCCGCTTTACTGTAAATAAAAAATAATATTATTTATTCAATTATTTAAGCGTCACCCCATTTTCGAGGACACATTTATGGACCAGACAGAAAAACTCCACGCACAGATCCACAAGATCACCGAACTCAGTAACATATTGACCAACCTTCTGAGCGAGCGTTCGCTGTGTGATACAGAAGTCACCTGTGAGCTGTTTTTCCGCTACGTGGATTCAGTACAGGACCATCTGAAAAAAACTGATGCCAATCTTTATGCAGAATTGCTGGATCATTCAGATGCACATAAAAACAAGATCGCCAACCTCTTTATCAGCGGCTCCAAAGAGATCAAACGTATCTTTGGGGCCTACACCAAAAAATGGTGCAACCTGTCAAAGCAGGAACTGCGTATTAAAAAATATGACCAGTTCTATGCTGAAACCATCGAAATGTTCGAACTGATACTGAACCGCCTGCAGGATGAAACCGAGCGTCTGTATCCTTTGCTTGGCAATTATGGCAGCCATCAGGAATCAGGCCGGGCCCACTAACCTTTGCAATCCCCGCTCAGCGGGGATTATTTTCCATCAGCTTACCTGACGCACCCGGTTTATCAGGCTCTGGGTATCTTCAATCTCAGACAACTCATCCGCGGTCAATAAAAACTCAATACGCTTGTTTGCTACTCTTGCCAGAAAGGGATACTGGAGTTTTTGCTTGTACTGTTTTTCAAATTCATCACGGTGTAGAAACCGCACTTCCTCTTCAAGTTGTTCACGAAACTGTTTCCAGGCCTGTTTCTCATTCATCAGGCCGTAAGTGAGCTGACATAACTGGCAATTGTATGTTGAGGGACTGACTATCTTGTGGGCCGAATCAAGCAACGCATTGAGCTTGCCAGAATCAGCATTGTAGACAAACAGCAACATGCTTAACCGGCGATCTTTATCAGGGCATTGTGCATCTGATAGTAGGCAACGAAAAATTCAAACATCATACGCCAGAAAAACTCCATCATCAGAAATGTCATGATTGCCAGGACAATCGCTTTCTGCTTGTGTCTTTGTACAGTTTCAGACTTATCAAACGCAGCTTTTAGTTTCGCCTTGTGAGAAGCCATGGGCGATTGATCGATTTTACTGACGCTTTTTTTATAAAACCAGAATACCAGTACAGGTGCCATGACAGCCCCGGCATAATAAAGCAGGACCAGTACAGCCGGAGACATCAATACCCTGAAACTCAGAAAGTCTAGCAACAGGGATGATGTCGTCGTATCCATAATTAACCTACCCAGACCCTGGCGTTACGGAATAAACGCATCCATGGTGCATCTTCTTCCCAGTCATCCGGGTGCCAGGAATTCTGCACGGTACGAATAACGCGCTCGGGATGTGGCATCATGATGGTAACTCGACCATCATTCGTAGTCAGTCCGGCAATACCTTCTGGAGAACCATTGGGATTAGCAGGATATCGTGAAGCAATCTCGCCATTATTTTCAATATATCGCAATGCCACATGATCACTGGCAGCCTGCAAGGCGGCAGCATCTTTAAACTCTGCACGCCCCTCTCCGTGAGCGACTGCAATCGGCATTTTTGAACCGGCCATACCCTGCAGCAGAATAGAGTCGGACCGGGGGACTTCCGTCATCACAAAACGCGCTTCAAACTGTTCGGAACGGTTACGCACGAAATGCGGCCAGTGATCGGCACCGGGAATCAGCTCTTTAAGATTGGAAAGCATCTGGCAACCATTACAGATACCCAGTGCAAAGCTGTCTTCACGCTCAAAAAACGCCTGAAACTGATCACGTGCACGGTTATGGAAAAGAATGGACTTGGCCCAGCCTTCACCGGCCCCCAGCACATCACCATAGCTGAAGCCGCCACAGGCAACCAATCCCTTGAAATCGTCCAGTGTTACGCGACCGGCAAGAATATCGGACATGTGCACATCAACACATTCAAACCCTGCCTTGTGAAACGAGGCAGCCATTTCTACCTGGCCATTAACACCCTGTTCTCGCAGTATGGCCATGCGCGGCCTGTTGCCTTCGATAAAATCGGCACAAATCGCTTCGTTGATATCAAAGCCTGTCTCTACAAACAAACCACTATCATCGGCTGCAATACGATCAAATTCTTCCTGTGCACAACCGGGGTTATCACGCAGTGCCTGCATATCACGAGTTGTTTCTGACCAGGCCTGCTGGAATTCAACACGAGAACCCTTGATTAATGATTTACCGGAATGGTGAATATTGATTTGATCATCTGCAACGGTACCGATCACTGCACTTACCTGTCCCAGGCCTGCCTGGACCAACATATTCATCACATCATCGCTGTCGGCATGACTAACCTGTAACACGGCACCGAGTTCTTCATTAAACAGTACGCCGATATCATCCGGGGTATCGGCCAGCCCGGCGATATCAACATCCAGACCACAGCGACCCGCAAAGGCCATTTCCATCAATGTCACCAACATGCCGCCATCTGAACGGTCATGGTATGCCAGTAACAGGCCATCATTGTTCAGCTCCTGTATTGCTGCGAAGAAACGCTTGAGCATATCGGCATCATCAACGTCGGGCGCATTGTTACCCACCTGCTTGTATACCTGGGCCAATGCCGAGGCACCAAGACGGTTTTTACATTTACCCAGATCAATCAGGATCAGATCCGTGTCACCGAGATCGGTACGCAACTGCGGTGTCAGGGTTTTGCTGGTATCAGTCACCGGGGCAAAGGAGCTGATGATCAATGACAGCGGTGCCGTCATTTCCATTTTCTCTCCCTCGTGCTCCCACAAGGTCTTCATTGACATTGAGTCCTTGCCGACCGGAATCGCTATATCCAGTTGCGGACACAATTCCATACCCACCGCTTTTACCGTTTCAAACAGCCTGGCATCTTCGCCTTCATGACCAGCTGCTGCCATCCAGTTGGCTGACAGCTTGATATCACCGATTTTTTCAATGGAGGCCGCAGCGATATTGGTTATAGCCTCACCGACTGCCATACGTCCGGATGCAGCAGCATCAATCAACGCCAGCGGCGTGCGCTCACCCATGGCCATGGCTTCACCGGCCAGCCCTTCAAAATCTGCGACAGTGACCGCTACATCAGCAACCGGCACCTGCCAGGGTCCTACCATCTGGTCACGTGCCACCATTCCGGTAATGGAACGGTCGCCAATACTGATCAGAAAGGTCTTGTTGGCTACAGTCGGCAGTCGCAGAACTCTTAATGCGGCTTCTTTAAGATCAATGCCGTCAAAGTTTAACTCTGGTTTATGGAAAGGCAGGTGTTTGACATCACGCAGCATCTTCGGTGAATTGCCAAACAGCAACGGCATGGGCATATCAATCGGGTTGTTATCAAAATGCGCATCGCCCAGTATCAGGTGATGCTCATCCGTCGCTTCACCGACAATCGCATAGGGGCAGCGCTCACGTTCACAAATCGCCTTGAATTCATCAAGGCGATTCTGATCAACGGCCATCACATAACGTTCCTGTGACTCGTTACACCAGATTTCCACTGGCGACATACCAGGATCGCCATTGGGTACATTACGTAATTCAAATTTACCGCCACGATTACCATCATGAACCAGTTCAGGCAAGGCATTGGATAACCCACCAGCACCTACATCATGGATAAATAATATCGGGTTGTTGACTCCACGCATCCAGCAGCGGTCAATCACTTCCTGGCAACGGCGTTCCATTTCCGGGTTGGCACGTTGTACCGAGGCAAAATCAAGATCTTCAGCAGAAGCTCCTGATGCCATCGAAGAAGCAGCACCGCCTCCCAGGCCAATCAGCATGGCCGGGCCACCCAGCACGATCAGGGGTGAGCCTGCAGGAAACTCACCTTTCTCAATATGCTCTTCGCGAATGTTACCCAGACCCCCTGCCAGCATGATGGGTTTATGATAGCCCCTCAATTCCTTGCCATGCGGTCCAGGCACTTCTTCTTCATAGGTTCTGAAATAACCGCACAGATTTGGACGGCCAAATTCATTGTTAAAGGCAGCAGCGCCAATCGGGCCTTCCAGCATGATATCCAGTGCGTTGACGATACGTGCCGGCTTGCCGTGATCTTTCTCCCAGGGTTGTTTGGTATCTGGAAGACGCAGATTGGAAACCGAAAAACCACACAGTCCTGCCTTGGGCTTTGAACCGATACCGGTAGCACCTTCGTCACGAATTTCGCCTCCTGAGCCGGTTGCCGCACCCGGATACGGTGAGATGGCCGTAGGATGGTTATGGGTTTCCACTTTCATCAGGATATGGATGGGCTCGTTGTGCTCTCCGTAGATACCGGAACCAGGTTCAGGGTAAAAACGATAGCCTTCATTACCCGTCATCACCGCTGCATTGTCCTTGTAGGCTGACAATACATCATCCGGTGACTGCTCAGTGGTATTGCGAATCATTTTGAACAGGGATTTCTCCTGGGGCTGACCATCAATTTTCCAGTCCGCATTGAAAATCTTGTGACGACAATGCTCTGAATTAGCCTGCGCAAACATCATCAGCTCAACATCGGTGGGATTGCGATTCAGAGACAGGAAGCTCTCGACCAGGTAGGTAATTTCATCGGGCGATAGAGCCAGCCCCAGTTCGGCATTGGCAATGAGCAGCGCTTGTTCGCCACCATTGATGACATCAACACTGGTCATTGGCCTGGGTTGGGCATGGCTGAAGAGCGCAACCGCATCCTCAAGCTCTGAAAACACCGATTCAGTCATGCGGTCATGCAGCAGGGCAATGGTCTGATCAAGTGTTTCAGCGGTCAGTTCGCCTTGCAGGTAATAAACGATACCACGCTCGATACGTGAGATCATATTGAGACCACAATTATGGGCAATATCAGTGGCTTTTGAAGACCAGGGAGAAATGGTACCGGGTCGCGGCGTCACCAGCACCTGGCGGCCTTCAGGCTCATGTGAAGAAAGTGCCGGGCCATAACGCAAAATCCGGTCAAGAACCGCCTGTTCAGCATCGCCCAGCTTCTGTTCAGTCTCGGCAAAATGATAGAACTCTGCATACAGTTCTACCTTGACACCAACACTGGACTCTATTCGTTCGGCCAGCTTGTTTAAACGAAAATCAGAAAGTGCAGGCGCACCACGAAGAATCAGCATCTTTCGCCTCTGTCAGCATTTTTAGGGATCAGTTAATGATACGCGAGACGCACGATTGAAAACAGAAAAAAATCAGCAATCCGTCTTCTCGAGGAAAATTTGACTAACGAGTAAACACCCACTGATCACCGTGGCTCAATTCTACATTGAACTGGTAACCTTCATAATCGAAATCCTTGATATCCTCAGGATTTTTCAGGCGGTTCAAAAGAATAAAGCGGCTCATCAACCCTCGCGCCTTTTTGGCATAGATCCCGATCATTTTGTAGGTTCCGTTTTTGTTTTCCTTGAATTGCGGCGTGATAATCCGGCCTTCAACCTGCTTTGGCTTGACCGACTTGAAATATTCGTTACTGGCCAGATTGATCAGAACATCGTCTTTTTGCGCCTTGAGCTGCTTGTTGATGGCATTGGTAATGGTATCGCCCCAGAATTCGTAAAGATTTTTGCCGCGTTTATTTTCCAGTTTCGTCCCCATTTCCAGGCGGTATGGCATCATCAGGTCCAGCGGTCTTAGCAAGCCATAAAGCCCGGACAATATGCGCAGATGGCTCTGGGCAAAGTCCAGGTCTTTTGCTGAAAAGCTTTCAGCATCCATGCCGGCATACACATCCCCCTTGAAAGCCAGCAGGCACTGTTTTGCATCTTCCTTGCCGTAATCCTTTTTCCACTGGTAATAGCGGTCAAAATTCAGTTCCGCCAGATTCATGCTCAGATGCATCAGTTCGGCCAGATCCATTGCTGAATATTTTCTCAGTTCAGTGATTAATTCAGCTGAATCGCCCAGAAAATCCGGCATGGTAAATTTTTTGGTTTTAGCCGGTGTGTCGTAGTCGAGTTTTTTGGCTGGTGAAATTACGATTAGCATGTCTTTACCATAGAGTCTGTTGATTCTGTTTATTTTGCCATATTATCGTGATGAAGATCGAGCACGGCAGGTTACAGCTAACCCGCCTGAGTCTCGGACCGAGGCAGTATTTTTTAACTATATAACCGACCCTATTGAAAATAACCCTGACATTTTTGTTGCTCGTCCTACTGAGCCTGTTCAGCCTGCTGGCATCACTGGCGCTGGGTAGCTATCCCATTGCGCTGGAAAACCTGCCAGCCATTCTGAGCGGCAGCCTCACGGGCACTGATGCCCAGATCGTTACCGAGCTGCGCTGGCCTCGGACAATGACGGCATTTGTTACCGGAGGTCTGCTCGGGCTGGCCGGCGCCCTGATGCAGGTGCTGCTGCGTAATCCATTGGCAGACCCTTACATCCTCGGCATTTCCGGTGGCGCAGCAACCGGGGCGCTACTGGCCATTACCTTCGGACTTGGCAATGAGTGGATCAACGGCAGTGCTTTCAGTGGCGCCATGCTTTCAATGCTACTGGTCTTTATGCTGTCCCACCGTCATGGCCACAACAGCCACTTCCACCTGCTGTTAACCGGGGTGGTACTGGCCGCTGGCTGGGGAGCCGTGATTAATATCCTGCTGATACTTGCCAATACACAGAGTGTACATTCCATGCTGTTCTGGTTGATGGGTGACCTGAGTCATGCATCGGGACCATCCTGGTGGGCATTGACATTACTGCTAAGCGCTTTGCTCATCAGCTGGCTGATCGCCAGGGACCTGAATCTGCTTACTTACGGAGACTCCAAGGCACGATCGCTTGGCTCCAATGTCAGGCGGATCAGGCAGATAACTTTTATTATCGCTGCCTTGTGCACAGCAATTGCTGTCAGCATGGCGGGCAGCATTGGCTTTATCGGCCTGATTGTTCCTCATCTGATACGCCTGATAGTGGGCAGCAATCACCGCCTGGTATTACCTGCTGCGGTTCTTGCCGGCGGCAGTTTACTGGTCCTGGCAGACCTTGGCGCACGTACTTTACTGGCACCACAACAACTACCAGTCGGCGTGATTACGGCTTTCATCGGTGTACCTGTGTTTCTGTATCTATTGAGGCGTCGCCGTAATGAATGATACACACAGACTGCTGCAAACGATGGATCTGGATATTGAGATCGGCAACGTTCAAGTCTGTCAAAGTCTCAACTGGACGGTTAATGAGAATGAAGTATGGGGCATACTGGGATTGAACGGCGTTGGCAAAACAACCTTGCTCAATACCATTAGTGGTCTGCTTGAGGCAAATTCCGGCCAGGTACTGTTTCAGAATAAGGCACTTGATCAATGGCCTCAAAAAGCACTGGCTCGCGAACTTGGCTACCTGTTTCAGTCTCTATCTCATGAATTTCCGCAGACTGTTCATGAATTCTGCGCAGACGCGTTGTATCCATATATCAACCAATGGCAAAACATGTCTGTAGCTCAACAGCAAATTATTTCTGATGCGCTTATCGCTACTGAAATGTCACAGCATCATGAGCGCCTCATCAACAGCCTGTCAGGCGGTGAAAAACGTCGCACTGAAATTGCCGGGCTACTGGTACAAAACCCCCGCTTATGGCTACTGGACGAACCTGTAAACCATCTGGATCTGCGTCATCAGATGCAAATAATGCAGGTGTTAATAAGCGCAGCGCATAAAAGATCCGGCGGTATCATCAGCATTTTCCATGACCCCAACCTTGCCAGACATTTCTGCACACACATTTTATTACTGAAAGGAAACGGAAATTATGAAACCGGTATTTGCGAAAACATGCTGACCGCTGAAAAACTATCTCAGCTCTATCAGCAGCCAGTGATTGAATTAAAAGATAAAGACAAATCCGCCTTTATTGCGGATTAATCATCACCACTCAATACCCGGCATGGCTTTTATGCCATCACGAAAGGCATGTTTTACATCCTTTATTTCGGAAACAGTATCAGCCAGTTCCAGCAACTCTTCGCCGGCAGCCCTGCCGGTAATAACCACATGCTGATTTTCAGGGCGGTTTTTAATCGCTGTTACCACTTCCGCCACATCAAGATATTGATAACTGAGCATGTAGGTCAACTCATCAAGAATCACCATTCCAATATCACTGTCATTTAGCATTAACCTTGCCTTGTTCCACAAAACCGATGCCGCCTCCCTGTCCTTGTCCTTGTCCTGTGTATCCCAGGTAAAGCCTGTCCCCATGATATGAAAATCAACATTTTCCTGTTGCTGCAGAAATAACTGTTCACCGGTATTGGTCCATGACTTGATAAACTGTATAACACCTACTTTCATATCATGCCCAAGCGCCCGCACCGCCATCCCAAGAGCGGAACTGCTTTTGCCCTTGCCATTTCCTGTCAGCAACACGATGACACCACGTTCGGTCTGGGCCTGTTCGACAGATTCATCAATATGCTGCTTTTTTCGCTGCATTCGCTTTTTGTAGACATCTTCAGTCATAGTCAGTGTTTCTTACCTTATTCAGTATCGAGCAAAGCTCGGCTGCGCCATCCAGCATACGTGTAGTCTGCCTGCTCATCAGGTCAGGGTTGATAAAATATTGATGATTATTTTTTACTGCCATGATCATCGGCCATTGCTGCCACTGTTGCATCCATTTTTTACGATCCTCTGCTTTTGCACCACC
>Ga0180433_10009695_pt1 | contig 11742 bp, 9 predicted proteins | sample SS_ome_8_FD_132980 | JGI IMG/M metagenome (GOLD analysis project Ga0180433, IMG submission 132980) | Hypersaline lake sediment archaeal communities from the Salton Sea, California, USA - SS_1_D_1 metaG | ecosystem: Environmental > Aquatic > Non-marine Saline and Alkaline > Hypersaline > Sediment... | reverse complement strand
ATGTTCTGACTTTCCGGATTCTGACACCACCAGCATCGCAGAGGACACCCTTTAAAAAATATTGTAGTCCGTATTCCCGGACCATCATGAATCGAGTACTTCTTTATGTCAAAAATTGTCCCTTGTATTTGATTCATAATAACATTAAATGTACTATTAGATTTTTACAATTTCAAGTAAATTAAATATTTCACTTAACAAAATCTTTACGATCAGCAAATTTTTTGGTTTAAGAAATGAACAATAGAATGAACAATAGACTGTATATATTATAGTGTAAAAGCATTATAGAATAAACAAATATTATAAACGGTTTTGAATTGGAAAAGTAAAACCTATTTACACATTCTGCGTATAATATAAAATGATCAGCTTAGATCAATGATCAAAAAGGATTGCTAACATGATTATGATGCTGATAAAAATATCGATGAGTGATAATTAAAATTATAATACATAAAACTGAAATTCTTAACACTCCATATGGAGGAAATATGAAAAAAATTATTGGTTTATCATTTCTACTTTTCTTGAACTTTTTCAATATTAACAAAAATATTCTTGCTGCAGAACCTCTCTGCCCCGTAAGAATTACTGCACCTCCGGAAATAGATGGTTTTCTACATGAGGCTGTATGGAAGCAAGCACCCTCACAAACAGAATTTATTACCTGGTATCCTGATTTCGGGAAACAACTCAGCCAGAAAACTCGGGTGTGGTATGCATATGACCAGGAAAATCTCTATTTCGCTTTCCGCTGTTATGACAGTGAACCAGATAAAATTAAATCATCAGTTTCAGCAAGAGATAAAATACGTTCTGATGACTGGATTTGTCTGAATATTGACACTTTCAATGATCAACAGTCACTCTATGCTTTTTATGTAAATCCTCAGGGCATACAGGAAGACAGCCGGGCAATCGGTGCTAATGAAGATATAAGTATGGATTTTGTCTGGTACAGCAGGGGTCGTATTGATGAGCAGGGCTATACAGTTGAAGTGCGCATTCCTTTAAAGAGTATCCGGTATACTAAAGATGAACCGGTAACTATGGGAATTATTTTTGAACGGCGTATCAGCCGTACATCTGAACAGGCTACATATCCACCTCTGGATCCTGATCAGGGTGCTAATTTCAATACTCAGATGCAACCTATTATTTACAATGGTCTGAAAAAATACAGTTTACTGGAGATTCTTCCTGCAGTTACCTGGGGAAATATCCGTTCACGGAAAGAAGATGGGTGGAAGACAACCAGACGAACAGAAGATGTAAGCTTGACTGCAAAATACGGTATTACACCAAGTCTTATTTTTGATGCCACAGTAAATCCTGATTTCAGTCAGATTGAGGCAGATGCAGGGCAGGTGGATTTCAATCAGCGGTTTGCACTGTTCTATCCGGAAAAACGGCCATTTTTTCTTGAGGGGAGGGAAAATTTTAATTTTGGCGGATCAGTGCATGGCGATCCATTGTATTCAATGGTGCATACCCGAACTATTACTGATCCCCGGCTGGGAATCAAGTTTGCTGGTAAAATTGGAGCTAAAAATACTATAGCATCTATTTATGCTCTGGATAAATTACCAGAAAATCATCCCTGGGGAACTGATGCGAATATAGCAGTTTTACGTTATAAACGTTCGCTGCAGAAGGATGGCTATCTGGGGGGTTTTTTCACTACTCGGGAGAGTCATCCCTATTATAACCGGGTAGGGGGAATAGACAGTTATATTCGTCTGACCCCGTCAAGTTCTTTAGGATTTCACAGTTTCTTATCATGGTCTCGAGATGAAAACACCAGAAAGATCACACAAGGAAATGCCAGTGGACTTACCTATGATTATCAAACCAGGAACTGGGAAGTATTCCTACACGGAGTGAATTTATCTCCGGATTTCCGTAACGAATGCGGGTATGTTACACGTACTGGTATATTTAGTATGCAAAGTTCGCTGATCCGTCATTTATATCCTCAGACAGGAGTGATAAAACGTTTTGATCCCCAGTTTTCAAGTACTTTTGCACATGATAAAGAAAGTGATCTCTGGGAATGGGATCAATCATTAAGTTTTGTTTTTTTGTTGCCCCGCAGTACTTTAATTTTTTTAGGATATACACAGGCCAGTGAAATCTACCTAAAACAGCAGTTCGGACGGAGCAGGATAAAATTCAGGTTCTGGAGTCAGATAGTGAAACAGTTTTATTTTAATCTGCGTTATGATTATGGAGAAAAAATCCGGTACAGTATCAATCCATATCAAGGCCGGGGGAATGACGGTTCAGTAAGTATGATTTACCAGCCTTCAGATCAGTTTCAGAGCACTTTCTCTGTACAGTACAGTGATTTGCATAGTAACAGTTCCGGAGATAAAATATTTGATTATACTATTTTTCGCAGCAGGAATACTTATCAACTGAACAGATATCTTTTTTTCCGGGTTATTGCTGAGTATAATGATTTCTATGAAGAACTTCTTACTGATATTCTGATTTCATTTACCTATATTCCAGGTACCGTGATTCATGCTGGTTATGGTTCTATCTATGACAGGATGCAATGGAAAAATGGAGAACAGGTACCCACTGAAAGATTTTATGAAAAACAGAGAGGGCTCTTTTTCAAAGCTTCCTATCTGTTCCGGCTGTGATGAAAAAATGTAGTATTTAGGGTATAAGTTTAGATATAGTAGTTACCTTTTTTTATATAAATTTATTTTTTTTCCCAATATATTGTAAACGGAACAGAGAAGGTTATAAGTAAACCTGCTATTAATTTATAGTATTAAGAATATATTTGAATTAATATTTTAATTTATTACATTAACTTTAAAAGTCGATATATATTAAAATAAATTTTTGGGATACCCAAAAATAGGAGGTGTATATGTTCAGAAACTCAACGTTATTAGAACCAGATCGTTCTGGATTATTTATTATTGATATTCAGGAAAAATTATTAAAACCAATGTTTAATAAAGATGAATTAATTAAAAATTGTGTGAAATTAATAAAGGGATGTAGTATTTTGGAATTACCGATTTTTTTAACAGAGCAGAATCCTGAAGGCCTGGGTAAGACATCTAAAATGATAAAAAAAGCTATTGGTGATGCTGAGCCGATACAAAAATCAACCTTTAGTTGCTGCGGTATTGAGGGATTGATCAATAAAGTCAGATCTCATAAACTGAATCAAATCATTTTATGTGGTATAGAATCTCATGTATGTGTCTGGCAGTCTGCAATGGATTTTCTCAGTAATGATTTTCAGGTAGTAGTGGCAAAGGATTGTACTTCATCCAGAAATGAAACAGATTATCAGAATGCCTTGCAACGTATGTTGCAAGAGGGTATATCTGTTGATTCAACGGAGATGATCCTTTTTGAGATGTTAAAAAGTTTTGATACTGATACTTTTAAGAAAATATTGGAGTTGATTAAATAATTTATGCTATATGAATAATTTATGCTTGCTATTATCATTAAAAATTGTTATTTTCAAAATGAAACAAATTGCAAAATTAAAAGGATGGAGGTTAAGGTGAATATCCAGAAATTAATACTAGTTATATTAATTGTTTTAATGATTAGTATTAATGTATATTCTCAGCAAAATGAAAGATATATTAAAGTTGATCAGGATAATCTGCGTTTACAACCTAATGGTGAAATATTGGGAAAACTTAATTCAGGAACTAAATGTAAAGTTCTGGAAGATAATTCGAAATGGATGAAAGTTCAGATAACAGGTTGGATATGGAAAGAATCCTTAACTGAAGATCAGACCATGGTGTCAGGTTATACGATACGGGCAAGTCACATTTTAGTTAATTCAGAAGATACTGCACAGGAAATTCTTAATCAAATAAAAGAAGGAGCCTCTTTTGAAGAAATGGCGAGAGTTTATTCAATTGATAAATCAAGCGGAAGAAACGGAGGAGATTTAGGAAGTTTTTCACGTGGGGATCTAAATCCAGAATTTGAAAATGTTGCATTTAAACCGGAAGTTGGAGAATTAAGCGGAATAGTTAAAACCAGTTTAGGTTATCATATAATAAAAAGAACAAAATAGTAAATGGAGGTTACAATGAAAGAGAAATTCAAAGAAATGTTTGAGCGAGTAAAACAAATTAGTTTCAAAACCAAAGATACCTGGGCAACAATAAAAGATGAAGAAGCAACAGTTAGCGGAATTTTCAAAAATTATTTATTGATATTAGCTGCAGTTCCTGCATTAGCTAAATTTCTTGGAAGAATGATTATTGGGTATCCCGTGCCATTTTCAAGGTCTATTCGTTTAAGTTTTGGTGAATCATTAGTTACTGCATTAATCGAGTATTTGATTGTGCTTGTTGGTATCTGGGCAGTTTCAAAAATTATCAGTTTTTTTGCTCCAAAATTCAATGCAGTACAAGATGATGTCAAATCTTTTAAATTATCAGCTTATAGTTATTCACCTTATTTAGCTGCTGGTATTCTTTATATCATACCTTCCTTAAGTCCATTAGTTGGTTTGGTTGGAATATACGCTTTGGTTGTGTTGTATTTTGGATTGCCAATTGTTCTGGATGTACCCAAGGAAAAGGTTTTACCATTCTTTGTAGTAATTATTGTTTCTATGGTAGTGATTTATATTATAATAGGCGCAATATCAAATTTATTTTTAAATATATTCACTCCTGACGTATTTATTGGTTAATGTAGATGACATTAATCAATACACATGATGATTGAGAAGAAAAACAGCATTCTTATTAAATTATCAAATCATTTAGGTAAGCGTCTAAAGCGAGATGAGATTTTAAAAATTTTTGCGTCCTGTATTAAGGATTATTTACCTGTAGTAAGTGCATTTGAAATTTATCTTCTTAATGGGAAAGAACAAAAACTAAAACTGCAGAAACAGTCCGTGATTCCATCAGGATTGATTGATTCTGATTTATTTGATGTTGAGGAAGGGTTACCAGGAAAAGTAAAGAAAACGAAAAGTCCAATTATTGTCTTTAATCTATCAGAAGTAGATTATTTAAAAAAGAGTGTTATAAAAAAAGAGAATATAAATTCTTATTACGGAATACCCTTACAGACTGCAGAAAACATAATGGGTATGATCGGTTTCTATTTGAAGAGTTCTGATGATTTTATTGATGATGATAGACAATTTTTTCTGGATATTTCTAAAACACTATATTTTTCATTAAGAAATGCAAATCTTTATGAACAGGCGGAGACCCGCACCAGACGGTATATGTCAATAAGTCGGGCAATTGCGCTGACCAGACAATTAGGTACTGTAAAAGAAGTGCTACAGGATATTTCAAAATCTTTAGTCAAATATCTTGGTTTTGATCAGTCCTGGATAGGAATTATAGACAGCAATGGAGAAATTATTGAGGGAAAATCCGGATACGGACCTGTTTTTAAAAAGGTTGATATCAATACAGCTATTCCTGTATCTTCGCAATCTTCACATCCTGCAGTTGAATCATTATTAAAACAAAGACCAATAGTATATCAAACTGTTAATGAATTAAAAGATAAGAAACTTAAAAAATATTTTAAGCAATTTAACTTTGCTAATTTTGCTTATGTGCCCATTATTAAAAGTGAAGATCAGTCGCTAGGAGTTATCGGAGTTTATTACTTAACAGACCAGTCAATTACTGAAGAAGGGATTAAAACACTAACGAGTGTGGCAGAATATGGATCATTTGCCATTGAAAATGCTATTTTGTATGAAAAGATAACAAATTCTGAACAACACTATCGAATATTATTTGAAGCTGCCGGTCCCAGCCTGGCGATCATAAATAAGAATGGAATTTTTCAATTAGTGAATAAAGCTTTTGTAGATTTAAGCGGATATTCAAAAAACGAGTTGATAGGAAAAGTTAAAATTGATTCTTTTTTGCAGGAGAAAGAGACATCTGATCAGCATATAAAAGAATTACTTGCCCAGCCACCTCAAAATTGTGAATTGGAGTTTCTTGACAGACATGAAAATGTTCGGCAGATACATCTATCAACCACAACTATTAGTGATTCTTCACAGGTTTTAATTTCAATTATTGATTTGACAAAACAGAGGGAGTTGGAAAGAAGACTTTTCAGAAATGAGGAATTGGCCTCCATAGGTGAATTATCTGCTTCCATAGCGCATGAAATTAGAAATCCTCTCATTTCAATAATTAACTCTGTAAATCTACTGGAAGATGAAGACCAGATGTCTGATGATGGTCGTCAGGTTTTAGAAATTATCAGAGAAGAATCAGATCATTTATCTGTAATCGTAGATGATTTTTTACGATTTGCTAGACCTCAGCAATTAAATCAGCAATTTGAAGATATTAATGAATTGATCAGTCATGTAGTCAAGCGACATAAAGAATGGAATGAAGATGATATTAACTGGAAGGAAAAATATGATTCTAAACTCCCCAAGATAGAACTGGACCGGCATCAATTTCAACAGGTAATTACAAATCTATTAATGAATAGTCTGGATGCTGTGGGAGAAAGCGGGGTAGTAAATGTTAAGACAAACAAAGAGGAGAGATTTGGAGTAAAGGTAGTTAGAATCTCAGTGAGTGATACAGGAATGGGAATTCCAGAGCAGGAGATGAAAAAAATTTTTCAGCCATTCTACTCTTTAAAAGAGAAGGGAACTGGTATGGGGTTGGCAATATGTCAAAGAATTATTGATAATCATGGGGGAGAACTATTGGTTGATAGCGTTGAAGGGGAAGGAACAACTTTTTCAATATTACTTCCTCTCACTAAATAATAATTAAATTTAAGGATGTAAGATGCCAGAAATATTATTGGTTGATGATGAAAAATCAGTGCGTACAACACTTTCAATGTTTTTAACAAAAGCAGGATATAATATTGAGGAATCTTCTAATGGCCAGGATGCTATTGAGAAAATAAATCAGAAATTCTATGACCTCATTATAACTGATTTAAAAATGAAACCTATCGATGGAATGGAGGTTTTAAAGAAGTCAAAAGAGATAAACCCCATGACAGAAGTTATTGTAATGACTGCATATGGAACAGTAGCCAGTGGTGTTGAAGCAATGAAACTTGGAGCTTATGACTATATCCTGAAACCTTTTAAAAATGATGAGTTTTTGATTCTTGTTTCCAAAGCTTTGGAACATAAACATCTGCTTACTGAAGTTGAGAAGTTACAGGAAGGATTGAAGGAAAAATATAAATTTGAAAATATTGTTGGAAATTCACAAAAAATGCTGGATGTGATTTCAATGGTGTCAAAGGTAGCTCCTATGGATAGTACTGTCCTGATTAGTGGTGAAAGCGGTACTGGTAAAGAACTTATCGCTAATGCAATACATATAAACAGTAAAAGAAAAAACAGATCATTTGTAACTATAAATTGTGGAGCAATTCCTGAACATCTTCAGGAAAGTGAATTATTTGGTCACATTCGGGGTGCTTTTACCGGTGCGGTAAGAGATAAGGTGGGATTATTTCAGGAAGCAAACGGAGGTACTTTATTTCTTGATGAAATTGGAGAAACAGCTTTATCTACACAGGTAAAACTTCTCAGATTTTTACAAGATGGAGAAATAAGAAGAGTTGGTGAAAATGAACCATTAAGAGTAAATGTTCGGTTATTGGTTGCGACTAATAAAAATTTAGAAGAAGAGATTGAGAAAAATAACTTCAGAGAAGATCTTTTTTATAGAATAAATGTGATACCAATACGTATGCCCCCCTTAAGAGAAAGAAAAGATGATGTTCCTTTACTTGTTAATCATTTTTTAGAAAAATTTAAAAAGAAAACGAACAAAAAAATAGAAGAAGTGTCACCAGATGCTATGAGTATTCTTTCTGGTTATAACTGGCCAGGTAATGTTCGGGAACTTGAGAATGTTTTGGAAAGATCAGTCATTTTGTCAAATCATAATGTGATAACTCCTGAAGATTTACCAGATTCTTTATTAACCAGTGAAAACAAAATAAAAAGTAAGAATACTTTTGAAGAGGAATGCACTCTGGAAAAGCTCAATAAAAAATATATTTTAAGAATATTAGATAATTATTCCTGGAATCAGAAAAAAGCTTCTTCTATACTCGGTATCTCAACAACAACCTTATGGCGGAAATTAAAATCCTATGGTATTGAGCCTAAGAAAAGGTGATTCTATCTATAAGTCATTTTTAATCATATAATTCTATATTCAGAGGTTTTATATGCTTGAAACTAAATCAAAATTAAGTGCTGTAACTCAAAATGTAATAATTGGTTGTGTTGCTGGTTTAATAATTGGATATAATTTAAAGTACATCTTCAATACTATAGGGGCGTCTGATTTATTGTGGATAATGTTTTTTATTCTTGGACCACTTATTGGTTATTTAAGCGGAAGAGAAAGAGTGAGATTTGAAAAATTGAAAAGAGAAAAAGAGGTACTGCAGAAAGATTTTGAAGGATTGCAGAAAAAATTACAGAAATCTTCTCAAAAATATAAATTGTTAATAGAAAAAGCAGATGACGCAATATTTCTAACATCCTATAATGGAAAATTTTTAATTTTTAATTCAGCCATTTCTTTTCTTACCGGATATACCTCTGTACAATTAAGAAAAATGAGTATTTCCGATTTAGGAATAAGTAAAAAATTTAGTATAATACCTAATGATTATAAATTTGATAATGATAGTTTCAGATATGATACTGTTTGGAAGAAAAAAGACGGAAACACAATAAAATTGAATATTAGTGCGAAAAAAATTCCATATAAGAACTATACTGTAGTGCTTCACATCGGCCGTGTAATGAGAAAAGAAACCGAGACTGCAGATAAAGCATTTACTGAACATTTAAAATTGATCCATAAACAAAATTTAGATAATATGTTATCTTTATTCAATTCATTTTATAATCATATAATTCAGCCAGTAAATACTACAGTTAAATTTATAGATTATTTGAACAAAAATTATCCTGATGAACAAGACAAATGCGATAGTCTGTTAAAAAAATGGAATAGATCAAAAAATATAATGGAAACAATACTGAATAAAAGAGCCAGAGATTCAAATAAAACTCCATCCAATTGGAATTTAAATGAAATAATATATCAGGAATTAAATTTCCTGAAATCAACTATGGATACAGATTCATTTGTGGTTGAGACCTCTTTGGACAAATCATTACCACCTGTTTATGGTGTTGGTAATGATTTTTCATTAGCATTAGGATACATTTTTAAAGCTACAGTAAAATCTTTAAATGAATCCAATGATGAATTTTTAGTATCAACCCGTTCTATAAATGATAAAAACATTCTCGAAATTAAATTATCAGATAACAATAATTTTGAGCAACAATTAACAGAATTAGTATATCCATCGGTAAAGGGGGAAGATTCAAAAAATATCTCTAATAGAGAAATTGGTCTGGAGGTAATTAATATTTATTTTGAGATATTAAATGCCGAGTATAATATCGGAAAAGAAAATGATATTACTGTTATCAGAATCAGGTTACCTATAGCTGAAAAGAAAGAAAAACAAGATTTTGATGAATCCACTAAATTATTTGATGATAATGATTTTATACTGTAATAGTAATGGAGAAAAAAAGTGAAGAAAAAAAATGATTTATTGATCGGTATTATTATTGCGCTTGTGACTTTAATTTTAATAATAATTATAATGAATGTTAAATCTCATGAGAATGCGACTGATTTTATCAATATGAGTTCAAGTGGAAAGAAAATTGGTGTCATCAATGTATTTGGAACTATATACAGCTCTGCCAGTATAGTAAAAGAAATTGAGTTTTTTAAGGAACAATCATCGGTTAAATCAGTTATTATAAGGATAGATAGTCCGGGTGGTGTAATAGGTTCTTCTCAGGAGATATACAGTGCGGTAAAACGAGTGAGAGAGAGCGGTAAGCCGATTATTGTTTCAATGGGAAATGTAGCGGCTTCGGGAGCATATTATGTATCATGTGGGGCTGATACAATTATTGCAAATCCCGGTACCACTACTGGGAGTATAGGTGTTATAGCTGAATTTGTCAACCTTAAAGAATTGTTGAATGATATCGGAATATCTTTTCAGACTGTTAAAAGTGGTCGCTTTAAAGATACCGGGTCGCCCTACAGAGAATTAAATGATGCGGACAGAAGATATTTACAATCCTGGGTAGATGATGCTTTCGAACAATTTGTGGATATCGTTGCTAAAGAAAGAAAATTGCCACGGGATAAGGTTTTAAATATTGCTGATGGACGAGTTTTCACAGGAAGGCAGGCATTAGAAAACGGACTTGTTGATATATTAGGTGATTATCAGGCTGCTGTAGACCTTGCTGCTGAGTTGGGTGGAATCAAAGGAAAACCAACAATAGTAAGAAGAAAAAAATATGGTGTTTCTTTATTTGACTTATTATTCCAGAAAATTGAAGGAATAATACGTATATGCAGTGGCTCGGTTATAAAATATAGTCTGTAATTTTTATCGGAGTTATGTCATGACTAAAGCAGATATCATAGATATTATTTCAAAAGGAACAGGTCTTACTAAAGTTGAGACTGGTGCAGTTATTGATGGTTTTTTAGCAACTGTCAGTTATGCACTTCAGAATGGAGATAAAGTAGAACTGCGCGGCTTTGGAACTTTTGCTTTACATGAAAGAAAGAAAAAAGTAACACCGAACCCGAAAACCGGGAAGATGATGGAAATCCCCCATCGTGTAGTTCCAAATTTCAAACCTTCAAAAAAATTTAAAGAATCGGTAATGAACAATATGAAAGAAAAAGGTAAGTTTGTTTCTGATGAATCCAAATCACAAATAGATATTTTTTCTGATTTAGATAATTATTTGTAATTTAAGAAAGGAGGAGTTAATTTGCCTAGCGGAAAAAAAAGAAAACGTAAAAAAATCACAACTCATAAAAGAAAAAAACGTTTACGTAAGAATCGTCATAAAAAGAAGAAGAAGTAATGTATATTAATGGAAATGATGTTGCTGATTTTAAATTTATTAACAGGGAACCTCTAACAGTAACAGAATTAACCAAAGAAATTAAAAAAATATTAGAAAATCAGTTTCCATATTTATGGGTTCAGGGAGAAGTTTCAAATTTTAAAAAACATACATCTGGACATTTATATTTTTCATTAAAGGATGCCGGATCACAAATTTCCTGTGTTATGTGGAAGAACAGAAATAGAAATTTAATTTTCCGCATACAGGATGGTATGAAAGTCCTTGTTTTTGCTCATATGAATATATATATGCAACAGGGCCGTTATCAGCTGAATGTTCAGCAAATTCGTCCTGCAGGAAAAGGAGATTTGCAAATTGAGTTTGAAAAATTAAAGAAACGTCTTGATGAAGAAGGTCTTTTTAACAAAGAACATAAAAAAGACATACCTCTTTTCCCTCAAAAAATTGGTATTGTTACCTCTTCTACTGGGGCTGCTTTACAGGACATAAAGAGCGTTATAAAAAGACGTTTTCCTTCTGTGGAACTCATTCTCTGGCCTTCTGCTGTACAGGGTGAAGGTGCAGCTGAAGAGATAGCAGAAGGGATTAAAGCTTTCAATCAATATAGTAAAGTTGATTTGCTTATTGTAGGCAGGGGAGGAGGCTCACTTGAAGATCTATGGGCTTTTAATGAAGAAGTTGTTGCCAGAGCAATATATACTTCTGAAATACCAGTCATATCAGCTGTGGGACATGAAATTGACTTT
>Ga0180433_10009694_pt1 | contig 11743 bp, 15 predicted proteins | sample SS_ome_8_FD_132980 | JGI IMG/M metagenome (GOLD analysis project Ga0180433, IMG submission 132980) | Hypersaline lake sediment archaeal communities from the Salton Sea, California, USA - SS_1_D_1 metaG | ecosystem: Environmental > Aquatic > Non-marine Saline and Alkaline > Hypersaline >... | reverse complement strand
GTTTAAGAGTTTATCCACCTTGTTTAAAATTTCTTCTTCTTTTTTTGCGTCGGTTTCTTCGTGTCCTTCATTGCATTGCCTTAAAATAAAACTCTCCCTTATTGAATCGTTTAATTTCTATAAGGTTTTTACTCTCTAACAATAGAGAATAAAATAAACCCTTGTACTTGCTTTTGTCTAACAATTTATTTATATCCATTTTGTTTATATGCTTAGGTAAAAAGAAATTGAAAACCCTTAAGCGTTGTTTGTTTTCTTTGTTTGGTCTTTGTAAAAAGACATTATAATAAATGATAAACCCTTTATATATGTTTCGGTGATGTGTATAAACCTTTAAGGAGTAACAAAATTTAAACCCCAAAAGGAAAAAAACCACAGATAAACCGACAAATAATTTAAGAGTTTAAACACAAGATCATTTTAATGTGTCTTAGTTTATACAAAAACAGACGGGTTTAAGCTCTTATATATAGGTGTCTGGGATGCCTAGCCACCCCCCCATAGTGTTATGTTTTAGAATGTCAATGTCTAGTTGTGCCTAGTTTTTGAGATAGAGATAACAAATGCCTTGAAATTTACTCTCTACGTTAGGCAACCCACTCTTTTACCCCTTTAAACTATTACTTATATTGGTTTTGACCACAGACCACGACCAAATCACCGAGAAAACCGACAATTTCATAGCAAACGCCTTGATTTTTTGTGAATTTCATTTTTTTACGAATGGAACAGAGGAATTTTCATTATTATCATCGTTTTTATCTCCTAAATCACCAAATTTTGCACATATTGTGGCTAATTGGTTGTGAGCAATCTCTAAACCATAATCAGAAAGTAAATTTGACATTTCTCTAAAGGTTAATTTAAGATTTTTCCTTATAATGTAGAATAATAGGTTTCTTTGTTCCATATACTTGACTTGTGCAGAGGTCATAGATGTTTTTTCACTATTACTTAATGCTTTTTCTTTCTTTATACGATAATTCTTTTCTACTTCCTCTCCCCCTAACGCAAACTTTCCATAAAACCGCCCACTAAAGTTTGTATAAAGTCCTTTATGTGAATAACTCATAGTCTTTTGACCTTTAAGTATTAGATATTTCTTTTTTTTGGAGTTAAAAATTCTAAAATATCCACGAATGCCTTTACTTTCGTACACATGGACAAGTGCTTTTGTTCTAAACATTGCCATATACTTATCTAAAAGAAAAATTGTTGGGAGTACAATCAAAATGAACAAATTTTTTTGCCTCATTTGCATTGCAAGAGATACAAGAACACGATTAACTGGTGATAAACTACTTCTTGAAGAGTATCCTGTAAATGCTTCATCATAAATAATACATTCTCCTTTCTTTGCCTTCAAAATTGCTTCTCTAAAATCTTCTGGAGAAAAAACAATGCGAGAAAGGTCTAAGGAAGGATCAACATATTTTCCAATTTGCATTGCAAAGGTAGATTTTCCAGAACCCTCTTTTCCATCAACAACCAAAACAGTATCCTTATCTTTTTTCTTCAAATCTTGTTTAATTTTTTCTAAATTTTTTTGTAGTCTTGGTTCAATGTAATATTCATGGACAACATTTCCATCCTTATCTATGATTTTTGCCATTATGATTAATCAATATCATCTTCATCATCAGATTTATAAGCAGTTCCTTTCCCTTGCTTATTTTGTAATCTTTTCAAGAATAGTGATTTTTTTTTGAGTAAAATATATTGTTTGGCAGTATTTAGAGGATCATTTGATAATTTTTGTTCAAAACCTAATTTTTTGGTATTAAGACTTCCAGTTTCATAAATTTTCTTATCCATTTCTTTTATTTCTTTATCATCAACATCTCCTTCTTTACAATCTCCCCCAAGCAAAACCCAAATGGAGTCTAGCTTACGATTCCATAAAACTAGATTTCCTTTTGCCATAGCAGAATAACAATCTCTCCATAAATTTTCAAGGGTAATATTTGTTAATCCCGCAGAATTAATTCTTGATATTTTTTCTTCTTCATCAACTTCTCCATATTGTTTCCAAGCCATAATAATAAATGATAAACTATCTTTTTAAATATCGATGATAATTAATTATAATTCAACATTTAATCGACATTTATAAATAATAAAACATAGTTACTACTATGAGGTTTAATACTTTTTTGTTTATGGAGGGTAGGATAAAATAATAAAATGTTAGCAAACATAATTGGTGGATTCATTGTTATTCTTGTAGGAACTGCCCTTCTTCCAACAGTTGCCCAGCAAGTTGGCTTGGCACAGGCAGATGGTAATGTAACTGGAGCAGCAGATACTCTTGTAGGATTGACAACTCTTTTCTTCGCTTTGGCTATAGCAACAAGTTCTATTGGAATTGCGGCTCAAGGATTGAGAAACAGTGGATTGATCTAAGTAGAGTAAAATAGTCAGTAACTTTTTTCATAAAAAAGAGAATGTTGGATTAAGGCGTTGTCCTTCGGGGCGTTAATTAATCTGACAAACATTCTCTCTTTTTCTTTCTTTTTTTTATTTTTAATTGACATTTATAAATTAAAAATACCTGTATTTTCTATGAAATCTTATCAAAAGAACACATTAGCTATTCTTTTAGTTTTTATAATTAGTTTAACTTTTGTTTCTTCTCAACCACCATTACAAGCAACAGACACTCAAAGAGGATTACAATTACAATCACCAATACCTTATCCACATAAAACAAATACTAATTTAACTTTGTTTGTTCATGTGTTTAATTCTACAGATGGATTGGAACTACATAACAACACTGTAGATTATTGTACTATTCATTTGTATGATGAGAGAGGTACACAAATAATTGAAGAAAATATGACTGAAAGGTATGATGAATGGAACTATAAAATATTAGCAAACAACTTTACTGAATCAGGTGTTTATCCTCTTGTTTTTTATTGTCAAGATACAAATAATGTCGGAGGATTTTTAAGAACTGAATTAACAGTTTCTCCAACAGGATTAACTAACACACTTGGTTTTTATATAATTTTAATAATTCTTAGTCTTGGATTAATTGTAATTGGATATTATGCACAAGATGCAACAATAGTAATTTTAGGATCAATGGGGTTAGTATTTGTGGCATTATACTTTTTATTCTATGGAATTAATGGAATTAAAGATGCAGTGTATACTTGGGCAATTTCAATCATAATGTTAAGTCTTTCAGCGTATCTTATGACAAAAGCAACACAAGAATTTCTAAATTAACATAATTTATAATCGACATTTATAAACTCCTTTGATAATATATTATCAGTTTAAGGAGTGAAAAATGAATGGAAATAAAAAAAGTCTTATTGAGAAGCGACGGAGTAAAGTATTGTATTATTCCAAAAAATTCATTAATAAAAGAGGGGGATACAATCTTGATAACTAATAATCTTAATCTAATAAATAAATTTATGGGGGAGGAAAAAGATGGCAGAAAAGAATAATCCAGAAATTCTTGTTGTGAAAGAAATTCCAAATATTCCTACAGAATTAATAAAAGGAAGTGATGGAAAAGAATACCAATGTATAACTATTGAAGATGCAACCAAGGAAATTTTGGAAACTGTAAGAGAAATTAAAAATCAAATTTTATCATAAAATGATTGGAGTAGTATTTCAACATATAAACCAAATAGTAGAGGTTAGAGTAGAGAAGAATAATATCCAGTTTAGAACTGATGAATATGGAGGAGCATTTGTACCAATAGAAGGATTAAGATTGGACAAAAAAGGCGTAGAAAAAGAAAATCCAGATTTAAAAGATGATAAAAAATGGAGAGAAAAAGCAATAGAGAGATTCAAAGAAAAGGTTAAGTTATTTAACACAGAGATAGAAAAAATTAATTATTTAATTAAAGAATTAAAAAAATGTGGATATAAACCAATGATAATGCAAAGGAAAGGATTTAGACCACAAAAAATAAATGAATGAACTTGGATCAACATTATTTGAGAATTTATTGGTGTTTTTTATTTTAGCATCCATTTTCATAATAATTTATTGTAGAGTTAAAAATCAAAAGTTGGTAGATGTTTGGAGAGAAATAAGAGGAACATGAATAAAATAACAAAAATGTTTATTGCATTGATCGGGGCATGTTCAATAGTATTGGATATTTTAACACCTTTAGTGGTTGCAATTGTGATAAGATCAGTTTTTTATTTAAGTCCTACGGTATCTTCAGGAATCTTAATTATTGGGGGATTGGGTACTTTATTTAGGGGAATAAAATCTGGAGGTTGGTTAAAGAATGAGTGAAGAACAAAATAATGATGAATTGACTGAGGATGAGATATTAAAATTAGCACAAGTAATGAAAGATAATGCACCAACACAAGACGAGAAACATAATGTTCACACTTTTTTACATTCTGTTGTATTGGCAAAGGACACAAAAAAGATAGGTAATTTAAGAGATGATAAAGATTTTTCTGAATTAGGAATGCCCCCTCATACAGTGAGAGGATCCTTTGAATTAGCGAGAATTAGTGATAAAATTATGGATAATACTTTTTTTAAAGAATATTTTGAAGATGAAGCAGAAACCACATTAGCCACAAGCCTTTCTAGGGGAGGATTTTTAATAAGACAAGCTACGACTACAACTAAACAAGTAGCAGATGCAACAAGAAGAATTAAAGAAAACAAAGGTATGTTTGGTCAAAAGACCAAAGAAGTATCTGGAGGGGATATTACTACACAATGAGTGAAAGGAGGATTTTAAGATGGGATTAAAAGAAAGTCTTGATGAAATAACAAACTTACTGAAAGAACAACAAGATAAAAAAGTGGAGAAGAAATTTAAGTATCCTTTTGGGAAAAAAGTTGGAAAATCACAAGGAAAGAAAAATTATGTAACAGTTTTAGTAATTAATGAAAATTCTAGGGTGAATTGGAAAAAATACCAGATTGATGAACAAACAATAAAGCATGACGAAATTCTAAGGTTAGCAACTACAGACCATGTACTATACGACCAAAAAGGAAACCCTTTAATTATTCTTCCAAGTTGGAGTGTTGAACCATTTAGTCCAAAACAACATTTTGAGGAATCAGCAAACAAAGGGGCAAATACTAAAGGGTATAAAGTTTTAATGGCAAAAATGCAATCCGAACAAGTAAAACCCAAGAAAGAAATGGGAAGTATTGTTAAATGGATTTTAGGATTGTTGTTAGCAGGAGTAGTAATCTATGCTTTTATTGGATAAATTTCATAGAAAATGGGATTTAAGAAGATTAAAGGAGTAGAAAGTGAGGAAATATTTGAAACTAAAGTTACAGATGGAACAGGAAGGGTTTTAAGTAAATGGAAGGTATTAAAAGAAGATTTTCCAAGTGTAGTAAAAATATTAAATGATAAATTTGATATCAATTTAATTATTAAGAGAAAAGGAGATAAAAAGAAGGATAGAGACCTAGATTGGTTGAAATAATAGTCATTCGGGGGGCGATGACAAAGTAACTACTACAACATACCACCTCTTTTCAACTGGTAATGGATTTGTGCTTAGCCCCCACTATTTTTAATCGACATTTAAAAAGTAAAACTACGTGTATTATTTATGAAATTCAAAGATTTAATGACTATCTCTGAAAATAAGAAAAATAAACAAGTAAATATGTCTATTAGAAAAAAAGAATTAAAAAAGTGTGGATTATCTGTTAAGGACTTATTAAATATGAAACTTAAAATAAAAACTAAATAGAGATGCCTATGTCACAAGCACAACTAAGAGGAGCAGGAATACAATCACGAGCTATTTATAAATCTAGTCAAGCACGACAACAAAGACAACAAAAAGAACAAGAGCAATTATCTAAAGATGTTCAAGATACTGTGAAAAGTATAAATGAAGGGAGAATCACTTCTTACGAACAAATTCCTTCTAATGTTAGACAATATATAGACGTGGATAGAAATTATTTTGAACAAAAAAAACAATATGAGAAAGCATTACTTAAACAAAAAGCAGCTCAAGAAAAATTAGCAATTCTAAAAAGAGTAGAAAAATTAGCAAAAAAAGGGGTTGCAGCAGGATTACAAGATTTGCCCAAATATGCAAGAGATTATTACCGAGAAGTTAAAGAAGGCTTGGAATCTCAAAGAATGGCTTATGCAAAAAAAGAAGTAGCTTATTTTGATGAACAAGGTTTAGGATACTCAGTTGATCCCGCAAAGGCAACACCAGATTTAACCCCAAAAGTTATATTTGCAGAACCAGTGCCAACCCCCACTAGAACTATTCCCGCAGGGGCAATTGCACCCACTTCTGTTCAAATAGCAAATAAAGAGTTATTAGAAGATTTAACTCCAAAAAAACCATCAACAGTTGTTCCAAAAACAACCACTTCAAGTTATTTTGTTCCCTCAATCCAAATAAAAGGCAAAGATGAGACTTATCAAGCAGGAGTAGGATTTGTTAGTACTTCACCTACTGGTGAACAGGGAACACCATACATAAGACCCCCAACAATGGCAGAACAAGCTAAGATAGATAAAAGACAAGAAAATTTATTTATGGCAGACTTGGGAAAAATAGGAAAAGAACCAGAAATAAAAACTAGAGCAGGATTCTTTGGAGGAAGAGAATTGACTTTTGAAGAAAAAAGTCAATTTAAAGATTTGCCTAAAACAATTGCCTTAACAAAAGCAATTTCTTTAACAGCAGGAGGAACAGTTGAAGCAGGATTAAAAAAGATTGGATTTAAAGATATAGCATTGCCAAAACCAAAAATTTTATTGTACGAGAAACCACAAAAACTATTTGGGATGACAAAAGCCACACCAGAAAGTATTGGGAAGGCAGCCGAATTATCTGTGGATATTGGAAAATATGCGGTGCCTGTGGCAGGAACGACCCTTTTTGCAATGGAAGTAGGGGGGGAATTAAGAAAATATGATTATAACCCAATAGAATTTGCTAAAGCAGAACCAACACAAGCAGCAACATTAGGGGCAATAGCATTAACCGCAGGAGTTGCTAAAGTAGGAAAGTTTGCATTTGGAACAAAGATTATAGAATCAAAAGAAGGATTTAGAGTAACAAATAGATTTAATGAAGCATTCTTAAAAAATAGTGGGAGAAAATTTACTCAACAAGAGTTGTCTTTAGGGAAAGTAACTGAAATTAATGTACCAAAACCAATAGGGTTTGATAAAGGAAAAGGAGTAGTATATCCAGAAGAAATAAGAAATATACAAAAAATTAGTGGCAGACAAACAATAGTATCTGAAAAAGGTTTCTTTGGGAATGAAAAAATATTGTATAAAGGAAATCCCTATGTTGATCCAAAGGGATATACAAAACAATTAGAATTTTTAAAAAAGAAAGGAATATTAGAATCAAATGCTAAAGATATTTTAAGATTTTCAGCTCCAAAAGCACAAATAACAAAAGATACAACAACAATCATTACTTCAAAGAATGTAGGAGTGGGAATTTCCCTACAAAAAATAGAACAACCAGTGATAGATTTAGGAGCAGGAATTAAAACAAGAGGTAAACAAACAACCTATGAATTAACTCCTTTCACAAGAGTTGCAGGAAAAGATATTGTATTAGAATCAAGGGTATCAACTTTGTTTACACTCCCTAAGAAAAATGCAATTAATTTAAGGGGATTTAATTTTCAAGAAGGAATAAGTTTTGTAGAAAGTTCAAGAGTAAAACCTTTATCCAAAAAGTTTTCTGGCATAGGAATACAAGATTTATCTTCAACAAGTGTAACTAGAAATAAACCATTTGGGTGGGACAATAAATTATTTATAGATTCTGGAGGAAGTAATTTAATAAGTAAGATTCCAAAAGAACAAAGAACAGGATTTGTAGAAACAACTGGAAAGAAAAGTTCTCAAGAATATTTAGAACAATTATACGGACAAGAATTAAAAACAGCACCAAAATTAAAAACAATTAAAGAACCAAAGAAACCCCCAAAATTAAAAACAGAAACAATAACAACACAAGAAACAAAAAATATTCCTTTAATGGTTGGAGGAGAAGGTGTTACTACTTCTCAATTTGTAGGGACAGGATTATATGAAAGAACAGAAGAGATTGGTGGATTTAAATTACCAACCACTACAAAAAGTTTAGGAGAAACTATAACAAAGACAGATACAGGAGTTAAATCTGCAATAGACATAAATCTTAAATCTCTTCAACCAGAAGTAATTAAAACAGTAGAAACTCCAAAAATAGAAGTATTGCCAAAGGTAAGACAGGCACAAACAACAGAATTATTATCCGAAACTAAAACAGATACTATTTCTAGAACAGAATTAAAACAATTAGCAAGAACTTTATCAACCCCTAAAACAATACAACCAACAAAGATGGGAAAAACTCCTCCAACAAAAATACCCAAAGGAAAATTCACATTTAAATTACCTAAAGGAGAAACAAAAACTTTAAGCAAGAAAGAGAGAAGAGGATTATTTAAGGTGATTGGAAAAAGATTTGGGAAAGAAAAGATCATAAAACAAACTAAAACATTAGGTCAAGCAGAGAAATCTTTAGAGAAATTTTTAACTAAAACACTGGGTGCAAGTGGAAGAATTTTAGAAAATGGAAAGAGGATTAAGGCAACAGAATTATCTTTACTAAAGAAAGAAGGATTTAGAAAAGCAAAGCGTGATCCTTTTACAGTAGTAGAAATAAAAGAAAGAAGATTAAAGAAAGGAACAAAAGAAGTACCAGAGATTCAAACATTTAGAAAGAAAACTAAAAAGAAAAGGAAAAATATATTTGGAATTTAAAATGAATAAGAAAGGAAGTGTACTATTTTATGCAATGATGGTTGGGTTAGTAGTAATTTTATTAGGATTATATTTAGCTCCTTCTGTGCAAGATTTTACGGATATAACAATGACATCAATGGATTGTAGTAATGAATCAATTAATAATTTTCTTAAAGGGGCTTGTACAGCAGTTGATGTAGGGGGATTTTATTTTATTGGAGCAATATTATTAATTGGAGGAGCATTTGTAACAATGCGTTTAGTATTTTAAATGAATAAGAAAGGACAAAGTTTAGGTCTTGCCATAATTTCTGGGATAGCTGTTTTAATAATTGGAATGATGTTTGTTAATTTTATTACTCCAGAACTAGCAAATTTTAGAATAGATATGAATTGTGCAGCACCAGATAGTATTTCTGATGGAAGTAAAGTAATGTGTTTGGTGGCAGACACGACAGTTATATATTGGATTGTTTTAGTTTTTAGTGTAGTAATAGGAGGGATTACCGCAAGGTTAAGAATATAAAATGGAAAATAAAACATTGCTGTTAATTTTTGGGGCATTATTATTGATTGCAATAATTGTATTTTTATCTGTAGGTAAATTAAAAACAGAATCTTTCCAAATGGATCAAACAGAAGCAGAATATTTAGAAGCATTAGAAAATGCCTTTACACCTGCCGAATGGACTGTGGAAGGAGAGAGTGTTTTTATTGATGATAAACATGCTTACATCAGTGCAACTCCCCATACTGGAGTAGGTTGGATTACTTTTAATGTAACTTCCAAACAATATGATGGGGATATTGATTTGGTATTTGGATTTGATACAACCCAGATTAAACCCACCAAAGCAAGATACAATCCAAGATATGTAACAAAAAATCAATCTTATACTTGTGAGCATGAGTTTAATTATACATTAGAACCAAAACATTTTTGGTGTTATGAAGAATATGATTTTGGTAATGGAACCGCAGGAACAACAGTTTTCTTTGACCATGATTTTGACTACGGAAACATCCAAACCAAAACAGCAAAGTGGGAATACATAACAACTGAATGGACTGATGTTTCAAGTTATTTCACTAAGAGGGATTTAAATTTATTTAATCTAACTACTTGGTATTATACCCAAGGAGTAGATGTTGATCCAAATGAATCTCTTATATTCCAAGTATTTATTCAGCCACAATCTTATACCCCAAAATCTAAATATTGGTTTGCTATTAAACCAAGTGGAGAAACAATAGAAGAAGCTATTGAAAATGAACATTTCTATGCTCTTGATCCTTGGACACCAGATTTAGATACAAATCTAGTGGCTTACTACAAACTAGATGCAACAAGTGGGGTTGTAGTAGATGATCTAGGAAATTATAATGGAACTAATCTAGGAGCCACAAGAGGAGCTACTGGAAAGATAAATAATGCTTTTTCTTTTTCGCCAAATGAAGATGTTGATATCAATGAGCCTTTGCTTGGTGCTGCAAATGCTGTAACTGTTAATGCTTGGATTAAATCTCCTTATTCTTCAACAGATGATAAAGCTATTTTTGCACAGTTTCAGGGTGGTAATGCAGGTCGTACTATTATGGCTATGCAAAATGGGGATATAATCTTTCAAGTTGGAGATCAAAATGTCTTAACAGATGATGGTTATCCTGACGATGTTTGGTATATGGTCACTTTTGTTAGGTTGGCAAATAATACAGCTTATATTTATATTAATGGAGAAGTGAATAAGACTGGTACAATAAGTAATAATATTGCACAAGTTGATTCTTATTTAGGATCTTTAAATCACGTTACTTTTTGGATGGATGGAGAAATAGATGAAGTGGGTGTTTGGAATGGAACTGCTTTGAACTCTTCAGAGATTAGCACGTTGTACAATAGTGGCAGTGGAATCACAAGAACCACATTATCCTTGAATATTACTTACCCAGTAAATGGGACTACATATAATGTGCCAGTCAGCGATTTAAATTATACTGTAACTGGCGGGGAAAGATGTTGGTATTCTTCTGATGGAGGAACAACCAATTCTAGTGATGTGGCAGCAGGAACTAATTTTACAATATCTCCTGTTGCAAAGTGGAATAATTACACTGTTTATTGTAATACGACAGGCAGTACAGAATTTTATAATACTACAACCTTCTATGCAAATCTATCTGTATCTACAGAATTGGTTAATCCCCCAAACGAAACAGAAATTAGTACTCCTTACTATGAATTTGAATGGAATTCCACACCTAGCAACACAAATGTAACTAATACTACTTTATATATTTGGAATAGTAATGGAACTTTATTTGCGAGTAATTTTTCAGATATTGCAGATTCAGATACAGTGGTAGAAAATAGTTATAATCAAACAACCATTCCAGATGGGACTTATTTATGGAATGCAGAAAGTTGTGGAAATGATGTAGTATGTGCTTTTGCAACTACAAATAGAACTTTTTATCTAGATACTACTGCCCCAAATATAACAATACATTCCCCTAATGAAACATTTAATTTTTTGAACCAATCATATTCTTTGTTATTGAATTGGACTGCCACAGAAGCAGGAACGGTGGATAACTGTTCCTATACTTATAATGGAGTAACAAATAATATAAATTCAACGTGGTGTTTAGGGGAATCTTATTTTTATATTCCTTATGTAAAAGGACAAAATTATGTTAGCATGTTTATTAATGACACTTTTGGGAATAGTGATGAAGATAATGCAACCTTTGGTTATCTCATCTATGAGAATGATTTCTCTTATACTTCAAGTGTATCTGGAACATCTTCACAATTATTTGAAGTAAATGTAACAACCAATGGAACTGCAATTTCTAGTGCAACATTTTATTATGATGGAGCAAGTCAAAGTGCAGATGTTACTTTGGTAGGGGCAGATTATATAATAAATACAACCAAAGTTGTGCCAAGTGCAGCAGGAAGTTATGATGTTTATTTTACT
>Ga0180433_10009692_pt1 | contig 11743 bp, 11 predicted proteins | sample SS_ome_8_FD_132980 | JGI IMG/M metagenome (GOLD analysis project Ga0180433, IMG submission 132980) | Hypersaline lake sediment archaeal communities from the Salton Sea, California, USA - SS_1_D_1 metaG | ecosystem: Environmental > Aquatic > Non-marine Saline and Alkaline > Hypersaline >... | reverse complement strand
CTGTCTAGAAAGATGGGGAACAACACGCGTGACTTTTCGCATGGCTACCTCCAACTTATTTTTGGAGACAGCCTATCATATTACCTGTATGAATGCAACTTAGTATAAAATGGTGTGGACTTCAGGGCGACCGGCACTGGATTCAAAAATTGTAGAGGAGGTTTTGTGACTCAAGGTTCTCTGGATAGCCTGTATCAGATCTATGGGTTATACGATGATTTCTCGAACGGTCTGTCCATGGCCTGTAAGAGAGGTTGCTCCATGTGCTGCACTCAGAATGTGACCATGACGACCCTTGAGGGGCGTGGAATCATCGAGTACCTGAGTCTTAACGATCAGGAAGCGCTTTTGTCATTCAACCGTGGCACGTCCCATTCTGAATGTTACAGACCCACGATGACGACGAACGATTTTGCCCTTTTCTGTTTGAAAGGAGAGGACCCACCTGAAGAGCAAAGTGATTACTCTGGATTGGCTTGCAGATTCCTTTTAAAAAACGAATGTGTGATCTATGATGCCCGTCCTTTCGGATGCCGTTGCTTTTTCTCAACGCAGGTTTGCGAGGCTGAACCATGCGCTGTCGTTGACCCGTTTCTCCTGACCGTCAATACGGTCTTTTTGCAGTTCATTGAGCATATTGACACAGACGGTTTTTTTGGTAATCTGAACGATATCCTCACCTTTCTGGCACCAGAAGACCGGAACAACCTCACGAATAACTCAGTTCATTTGAGTACCCTTCCTCGGAACAGGACTATTCCAGGCCTTTTGATCCATCCTGAACACCAGGAACGGATGGGGCCGATCTTGAATGACCTAAAAAGGATCGCATACCAGTGAGCGCCAGCTGCTGGGAAAAACTGACAAGCTCTTTCAAGGCTTACAAACACTATCGCACACATTGACGAACGAAACGTCATTAGGCATGATGATGAACGGCAAGGGGGGCATCCTAAATGGCATAGATAGCAATGTGTTGAGGGTTACGATATTTGGTGCCAATACTGATTGTGACATATTGCATCTTTTCTCATGCCGTATGGTAGTCTCTGTCTGATAGGATCGAGCTCGCTCTTGACACTGAGGCTGAAGAACTGGAAGAAATCAGTGTAAAACCCAAAAGCACAAATATCACATTGGAAATCTTCGGACTGGCCTGGATGCCTTTTCGAAAGGATGGCAGAGGCCGGCTGAGCCCCGATTGGGTATGAAGTGACTGTGGCCCATGTTGAAGATTAAAAACCGATCACAAAGAAAGTAGGAAAAGAGATGCTTAAAGAAGTTAAAGAGTTTGGTCCTCTCTCATAGCCTTCCCCTGTCGCTGGCCGCTGTTTCTAAGGAAACGTGGTCCCTAGTTGCCTATCAAGGGCGTCTTCTCTTTGCGCACCATATGAGGCCAATCTTAAGCCTTGCGCCCTCCCTCCAGGTTGTGATGGCCACTTCAATCCCTGTGGCCGTGAAATCGAAGGGCCAGCCCCTTAAGGAACGTGGCCAAGAGGAAGGACAGCCCCGCAATGACAATGATCGTGGCACCTGCAGGGAGGTTGGGCCCGTAAGACACCATGAGCCCAGATGAGGTAAAGACGGCACCCAAAAGGGAAGCGAGGATCATCATTTGCCCCAGGCTGCGGGCATAATAACGGGCGGTGGCCGCTGGCAGGGTGAGAAGGGCTATCACAAGGATGATGCCCACGACCTGAATGAGAATCACCACGGTTAGAGCGATAAGACAAAGCAGTAAAAGGTAGGTACTCACCACACCGACCCCCTGAAGCTCACTGTATTCCTCATCAAAACAAACGGCCAAAAGGCGTTTGTAAAAGAGAAGCACCAAACAGATGATGAGAGCATCAAGACAAGCCAACTGCCACACGTTGGACCTTTCTACCAACAGGATATTGCCAAACAGGTAACTCATCAGATCCACGTTGTAACCGGGGGTCTTGTAGATAAACAAGATGCCCACAGCCATCCCGATGGCCCAAAGGGCGCCGATGATAGTGTCTTCGTATTGATGATAGCGCAGACTGACAAAGCCTATAATGAGTGCAGCAATCAGGGCTGATACAAGAGCACCGTGCATGGGGTCGTATCCATAGAAATAAGCGATTCCCATACCCCCAAGGACTGTATGAGAAATCCCACCGCTGATGAAAACGATTCGCTTAACAACAACATAGGTTCCAATGACACCACAAGCCAGGCTAGCCAGGAGCCCGATGACAAATGCATTCTGCATGAAGCTGTTGCTCTGCAGAACCTCAATGAATTCTAACACCGGCGGATATCCCAATTTTACCCTAATTGAGCGAAAGTTGAGGATGCCGCGGCTGCAAGGCGTCAAGGGTTTGGCTGTAGTCGTCTACGCCGAATCCTTGACAACGCAGCAGATGCGGTATCATCGGCTTTCCCGCAGGGTAAACAAAATGGAGGGTTTTTTCTAAGTTCATATCTCATCAATGGATGACATGCCAGAAGACAGCTTAAAAGGCGTATGCCATTATCATTTTTTTTATTACTGCCTCTACTTTTGTATTACGCTCAATTAGGGTTTTATAATTCACACTTGTGTTTTAACATATGGACCGGCCCACCGTAGCACGCCTCGATGACATCCCCGGTGATGTGGCGAGTGGGGTTGCATACAAGACGCCGGTTGACACAAGCAACATGATTCACGTATGTGGAGATGAAGCCTAGGTCATGAGAAACAAGAATAATGGTCACTTTCTCGTTGAGCTTTTTTAGCAGTTCGTAGATGTCTTGTTCAACCCGTCCATCTATACTCGCGGTGGGCTCGTCTAGGAGAAGCATTTCTGGTTTTCCTGCCAAGGCCCTTGCCATGAGCACCCTTTGTTTCTGGCCACCGGATAGTGTGCCAAAACGGCGATGGCGGAGAGCCTCGATTTCTGTCTCTCTCATAGCCTCTTCTGCGGCCTGGCGATCACTTTTCCCATATCTCCCTAACACAGGAGCTTTTCCCAACCGGCCGATGAGAACCACATCCATGACACTGATGGGAAAGCTCGCATCCAGGTCTGCATGCTGGGGAACATAACTGACGAGGTGGCGGGCCTTCTCCGGGGTCTGGCCAAAGACCCGCACCTGCCCTTTCAAGGGGTGTAGTAGGCCGAGGATGATTTTCAGAAGCGTGGTCTTACCACTTCCATTGGGACCGACCACCCCCAGGAAATCCCCCTCTTGAACCGTCAGGGTGATATCCTCAAGCACACGAGGACCATCATAGGCAAAATCGACCTGAGAGACTTCAACAACCGGGTTGTTTTCGTTCATTGCATCACTTCTGCAAGCGCCTCAGCTATCTTTCTTATGTTTTCGAGATAGTCTTTGGCCAAAGGGTCAATGTAAACAACTTTCCCACCAATGGCACGGGCTATCGTCTCGGCACTGGCGTGACCGAACTGTTGCTGAACGAAGACGACCTGGATGCCTTCATCCTTCGCTTGCTCGATGAGAGCCGCCAATATTTTAGCACTTGGTTCTTTTCCCTCTCTCTCGATCGGTATCTCCTCCAAGGCATAGTCCCGGGCAAAGTATCCCAATGCCGGATGAAACACTATGAATTTGCGCGTCTTGATATGTTTCAGAATCTCACTGATTTTCCCGTCCAGTTGATCAAGGTCGGCTTGGAAGGCCCTCAAATTGCTCTCATAGTAGGACCTGTGATAAAAGTCCTCCTCAATAAGGGCGGCGCACATGTTTTGGGCCTGGATCTTGGCTAATCTTGGACTCAGCCAAATGTGTGGGTCTTTCATCCCGGTGCCGTGATGGTGATGTGCCTCACTGTCGTGTCGATGATGGGCCTTCATGGACAGCAGCTCAATACCACGGCGCGTATCGATCACCTTCATGTTGGAATTTGCCTTGCTGATACGTTGCAGCCAGACATTTTCAAAGGGCACGCCAATGCGAAAGTAGAGCCGTGCCTTGTTAAGCGCCGCCATCTGTTTGGGCCTGGGTTCATAGGTGGCTGGGCTCTGCCCAGGACCAACCATGACAGAGACATCCACACGTTCACCCCCCACACGCTCCGCAAAATATACTTGTGGCAGAATGCTGACAAAAACCTTGATCCTGCCTGAGGGCCCCCTCTCTGCCTTTGAATAGACGTCTGGCGGGATCGATAAGGCGAATCCCGAAAACACAGAAAAGAAAAGTGCTGCGAGCAATGCAATACAAAACAGAGTACGCCGATCCCTTTGGTGAGTATATAGCGATAAGACCTGCCTGACGGGTGAAGGCCGGTTCCGTGGGAATGGTCTGCGAGCGCCGTCTGTCAATGTTGGAGATATCTTAGTGGAGGCTTCTATGCCTGCAAAGGTCAAAGAAGCTTCATGCCCTCTGTCTGCGTTATATTGCGCCTTCCTGTGATTGCGACACAACGTGAATGTCCCTCTGGGGAAAGGGGATCTCGATATTCGCCTGTTTCAACTCTTTGTAGACCGCCAGGTTCACGCTGTAAAGGGTTTCAAAATATTTCCTGGTGGGTATCCAATAGCGCAAACCAATATTGATGGAAGAATCACCGAATTCTTGAATGCCGACTCGAGGCATGGGATCCTTGGAAATCGCCTGAAACCCGTCTAAGGTGTTCTTGATTATTCGGATGGCTTCTTCGGGGTCGCTGTCATAACTAATGCCCACAAGTTCCTCCACAATCTTGCGTTCCTCCGAGTTGTAAAGGATCTCCCCCACGATATGCTTATTGGGTATGGTTATTTTCACGCCATCTTCATCGGTTAAGATGGTGGCACCGAGGTTGACTTCTTCAACGATCCCGCTGACTTCACCAAGTTTGATGGTATTGCCGACCACAAAGGGTCGCGTGAGGATGATCACCAGACCCGCCCCGTAGTTTGAAAGAGGGCCCTGGATTGCAAAGCTTGCCCCGAAAGCCAAGGCGGCCAGTGCGGCAATAAAGGGGGCAATGGTGATGCCAAATTTACCAAGGGCCACGATGATCGCGAAGCCGATGATAATGCCCTTGACCGTGGCGACAGCAAACTTTGACAGGGTAATATCAAAGTGTTTCCTCTCAAACAACTTCATGAGGAACGAAGCGAGAGCCCTCGCAACGATCAGCCCAACGATAAGAATAAGGATCGCGCCAACCACTTGGAAACTGTAATTCACGAAGAAATCGATAATGGTGTTGATGACTTTCTGAATGGCCGTTATTTCATCCTGCATTTCCTGTCCCTCTTTAAAAAGCCTTCAAAACCTAAACGCGTGGTCCCCTGAACCCTGTTGGCCCTGCCTCAAAAGGTAAACGCCTATTCGAAACTTTCTAGGAAAGTATCCGCCTCCTTGATGGATTGGCCCATATCTCGAATAAGCGTTTCAACTTCAATTTCAATATCGCCCACTTCTTGCTTGAGAGCCCCGACAGCTTGAGCGTTCAAATTGTGCTTCAGGTATAGCACGTAATCTCGAAGCTGCGTCAGAACAGGCTCCATGCGTGACTCAGCTTTTGTCATGGCGTCCTGAAGGCGAGCATAGCGTCTCTTGGTCATTTTCAGGGATTCCCGGCTCTTTGACTTGAATTTTTCATTGGCCATGTCATTAATCTCCTGATCCCATTCCCCGAAAAGATCCGCCGCGATTTGCTCCACCATCTCAATTCTTTCACTGACAGCGCCAGCCCGTTCCTCGCATGATTCGTAGTCGGATTGTAGTTTATTATAGAAATTTTCCAGATCTCCACCATCAAAGCCATAGATCTCTTTGACTCGAGTCAAGGTATCCTTGAATTGCTCAGAGGCTTTTTCTTGCTCCGTACGTGCCTTCTCTACATGATCTTTGAGTAAATGCCTCTTCTCTTTTCCCAATTTCTCCCAGACCGCATAATATGTCGTCTGACAACCATAAGAGATGGCGATGGCCAACAAAGACACGAACAAGGCATATCGTAGGGGTCTAATCACCATGTTCTCCTGTTTTGAGACAAGCCTTTCTAACCGAAAAAGCGAGCCCACTCCATCCATTTGCTTCGGGGTTGGCGAGCGGCTTCAAAAAGGCGAGTTGGTTTCTACGCTATTGGCTCCCGAAGACTTCCTTGAGAAGATCGGTCACCCTGGCTGCGGGGTCTTGTCGAATTTTCTTCTCTTCCTCGCCCAGCATCAGAAAAAGGCCTTCTAAGGCACCGTTTTTGACATATTCATCCAAATCGAAGGTCCAATTTCCCACAAAGGGGATGCCTTGCACCTTTTCCTCTAGGTCTTGGTACGCCTTGGTGACACCCACCCCGGACATGGCATTGCGGACCATGGGCTTAAAGATCTGGCCCAGCCGATCATGGGTTTTTTCTTTGAAGTACAGGGTCGCCTCGTTTTCTTGCCCATGCAAGATTTTTTGTGCATCTGCGACCTTCATCTGCTTGATGGCATCCCAGAAGACACCTTTTGCCTCAGGGGCGACCGTCTCAGCCGCTCGGTTCATGCTCATCTCAAAGGCATCCAACTGAGTCCCATATCCTGCGGCCCGGACAAGCTTTTCCACCTTCTGAACCGCACCAGGAAGAGGAATCTTGATCTTCGGATTCTCGTAATACCCTCCCACCTTGGAGACTGTTTTCACTGCATTTTGGGTGCCGATTTCTAGCGCCTCTTTGAGCCCTTCAATGATTCTTTCTTCAGTAAGCCCTCCGCCCAGCCCTACGGCCTTTTTGATGCCCTGCAGAAGATCACCAAACTGGGCATGAGCCGGTGTGAGTTGAAAGAGACCCAAGGTTAGAAGCAATATTATACTGAAGTGTCGAATGGTTTTCATGGGATCGTTCTCCCAGGGGCGAAACCTTCAAGACAGGACAACACGAGCCTGCCTCCCGTGACTATGGGGTGGGGCCCCATGGACCCCACCCTTCATGAAGTGGATCGAGCCGAAACCGCCCATCAACACCACACCTAACGAGTCCGCCTCAATTCCACCCTTCGGTTTTCTTGCCGGCCTTCCGGGGTGTCGTTAGGGGCAATCGGTTTAGACTCGCCGTATCCTTTAACCGAGAATCGAGCTCGGTCAATGCCGTGTGTCTCGATGTATGCCTCGACTGACCGGGCACGCTTTTCAGAAAGCTGCTGGTTGTAAGCCGCGGGGCCTGTGCTGTCTGTGTGGCCTTCGATGAAACCCCTTATGTCAGGGTTTTTCTTCATGATGGAGACGACTTCATCGAGAAGTGGATAGGCTGCAGGTTTTAGCTCCGACTTGTTGACATCGAAAAGAACCACGCCCTTAAGGGCCCAGCACCCTACCGAATTGACAGTGGCACCCTTGGGCGTATCAGGACATTCATCCAGGTAGTCAGGCACGCCGTCACCGTCCGTGTCAATGGGGCATCCCTGTTTGTCTACTTTGACACCTTTCGGGGTATCCGGGCACTGATCCAGGTGGTCAGGCACGCCGTCGCCGTCCGAATCCAACGGGCACCCCCGGGCATCCACCTTGACCCCCCTGGGCGTATTAGGACACTGGTCCAGATCGTCTGTCACGCCGTCGCCGTCGCTGTCCATGGGCTTTCTAACCTTTGCGAAAAAGACCTTTTCCACAAAATCGGCCATGCCATCAGCAGAGGCGATATCATCGGCATTGGCCATGAAGCCGCACTGACCTGCCCGGGCAACCTGTTCCATGACCCACTTGCCTGTGGCAGAATCACCCACTTGTACGGTGTAGATGCAAAGCCGGTCACCAAACAGGCTCTTTAGGTTCTCTGCAGCCACCACAGGGGCTCTGTCCATACTGTTTTCTCCCAATGCGATGTCGCCATGTTCTCCATCACCCACAACAATGAGGGCTATGTCCCCTCGGGCCGACGCCAAATCGTCCCCCGCTGCGTCGATAGCAACCGCCAGGGGGGTATGACCGCCCGCCCGTTTGACCTGTTGCAGGGCGCCTTCAAGACCTCCCTTGGTGTATGCGGTCTGGCCATAAATCAGACTCGTCAACTCGCCCGACCATAGGCTCGGGGAAAACTCCCTGAGGCCGCCGGTAAGTTTCAGGTCCGGAATCGTCTGATTCATCCGGCTCACGATCTCTTTGGCATAATCCAACTTACTCTCGCCCTTGTAGTGCTCAGCCATAGAACCGGACGCATCTAGGATCACCAAAAAATTGTCCACCTTCTGGCTATAGCCACCCGCCTGTAATGCTTGGGGTTGAAACGGCGTCTGGGGTTTCTGGGCAGCGCATCCGATGAGTAACAAACCCATCACGGCAAAAAATAACCCTTTACAAACATGCTTTGTCATCGTGGCACCTCCTCTGTAACGATTAATAAGTTATGAATTTCCATGCCGTTATCATCGGCCGAAGGGCAGGCCCTTCAGCAGGTCTTTACCCTTTTCCTCCAGGGATTTCAAGTCTCCTGATTCTGCACCCTGTCCTGGAAGGAGTTTCTTTAATTCAGACGGCTTAGGGATTCCCTCTTCGAGACCCTTCGTGAGCATGCCTTTCAGATCAGGACGAAACTTGGGCGAAGAAAACGTGCCGGTGACCAACACGGGCACGGTGACGCCGGAACGTTCCTTGGTGTCGCCCTGCCCCTTGAGGGTAGCCACAAATTTGGGCTCCACCCGAAAGTCCAAGGTCTCATTGACCAGATTGGCCCTGCCTGCAACCAGCACTCGTAAGAGAGGCGAGAAAAGGGATGTATTGGGGGTGTCGACGATGCCATCAGTGATGGTAAAGGAGGAGTGAAGCTCGGAGAAGTCTGTCTTCGGCCGTTCAGCCTTTTTCTCAGCCAGACCGAAAGCGGCTTTCGCGTTCCGAACCATTCCCGCCAGGTCAATCCCCACGATGGCCCCATCCTTAAACACCATATCCCCTTTACCGTTTAGAGTCTTTTTGATTGCTTCAGCCTCATCCCCTGCCATGCTGAGAGCCACCTCCGCCTGAACGTCGCCCTCCAAGAGATCTTTCTCCAGAAGGTCTTTGAGCAAAGGCCCCGCCTGGATTTCCTTTAAATGGAGTTCTATGTTACTTTTTGGCCTATCTTTGGCCACATCGAGCGCCCCCGTAGCGGAGAGATCACCCCCGTAAAGCTTGGCGGTCAGGGGCTTCAAGGAAAACCGGCCGTTCTTCCCAGAGACCTTGAGATAGATATCCTGCATCTTTGCCCCCTGTGCCTTGAGCTTTCCTACCCGAATCGAGCCATCCAACACCAGTTTTCGAAGCGGGGTGTAATCAATTTTATCTTGCATGGCCGCGGGGCCCTTTGCCTTATTTTCTGTGGTCTTTTCTTCGGCCGGTGGCGGCAGGTATCGATCCAGATCGATCGTATCCAGATTGAGATCAAACTGGACATCGGGCCTGGAATAGTCCTTGGCCTTGACGGAAAAACTCAGCTTTGATTCATCCAGGTCCAGCACCGCGTCTGAGACCGACACATGCTCAGGGTCGCCCCTGAGCTTGGCCTTGAGGCCGACTAGATTCAAGACCTCGGGATCGGCCGTGGTCACGGGAAAAGCCTGGCCCAGTGCGGCCACCAGCTTTCGAGGCGAAAAGGAGGAGACCTGAAGAGCCAGGTCGAATTGCGGACGGGTAGCCGGGTCAGCGACCTTACCTTTTAGACTTATATCTAAGTGTTTCAGCGCCTTGACAACAAAATCCAAGGGGATGGTCCCCTTGCCAGGGTCCTTTCCCACAGGTCCTGCGTTGCCCTCCAAGGACAGGGGGCGTTCATCCAGCTTGGCCGAAAAAGCGAAGCGGATGGGGCGGTCTAGGGAGACATCGTGGAGACGGAGGGTAACATCCGAAATCTCTTTGCGTTCCCCTTTTAATTGATCGATCCAGACCACGGCGCCCTCGGTGATGGCAAACTCACCCACGGCAATGGCCTTGATAGGAAGGCCTTCCTCGGGTTCCGTCTCTGGCGGCTTTTCTCCCTTTTTCGACGGCCTGGAGGGGACCTCATCTGAAGGTTTTCCTATGCCTTCCCAGCTTCCTTGGCCGGTTCTGCTTTTCTCCAAGACGATCCGAGGGCCTTCCAATATAAAGCGCTTGACCTGGACATCCCTGGAAAGGAGAGGCAAGAGCTTGACCCTCGCCTCGAAGGACTTGACGCTCACAAAGTCCTTCTCCTTAAAACCCGGCGGATTTCCTAAATGGAGATCAGAAAAAGCTAAGCCTGCCCAGGGGAAAAGAGAGAGTTCCAGTTGTCCGCCTATGCTGAAAGGCCGCCCCGTGGCCTCGGATACCCTCTTTTCGATCTCGGGCTTATATTTCTGGACATCCACAAACATGGGGACAATTAGGAGAGCTGCGACAACCAAGAGGAGAAGCCCACCTCCAAGAATCAGTACCCATTTTAACAGCCTTTTCATGGTTTACCTCCTGATGGACGGTTACACCGCAAGGGCAAGCCCGTTCCCCGAGGCCTGACTTCGAGAACCCCCTTCGGTCGTCTGAGCCTTTCGGCAGTGAGCTCAAGGCCGATCTGCTCATGGTCGGGGACCGTCGAGTGGCTGCAGGGGCCTTCAATCTTACATATTGTCTTCTGCGTATGCCGTTTTAGGCCCGTTTCGTAAATGGGGTAAACAGAGTATTTTTCTGAGAAAAGAACTGTATTTTTCTGAGAAAAGGCCTGTAATTTTTAAAGGCATGTGGGAATAGCCTTTTAAGACGAGGCCTCTGAAACCATGTGTACCACCCGTTGTGGGAAAGGTATCTCAATGCCATTTTCATCAAGGGCTTCCTTGATCTTGCGTGTAAGATCAAATCTTGCATTCCAATAGTCAGCGCTTTTGACCCAAGGCCGTACAACAAAGTTGACACTGGAATCTGCAAGCTCTGAAACAGCAATCTGCGGAGCAGGATCAGAGAGTATCCTGTTGTCTTCTTTGATCACGTTAGTGATGACCTCGTATGCTTTTTGGATAGAAGAAGTATAGCCGATGCCGATGACGAGATCTATCCTCCTTGTGTCATAACCAGAAACATTCTTAATGACATCTCCGAAAATCTTTCCGTTTGGGACCATGATCTTCACGTTGTCTGGTGTTGCTAATACGGTGGTGAAGAGCTGAATCTCTTTAACGGTGCCAGCTACGCCGGCCCCGTCGATGAAGTCCCCCATCCTGTAAGGACGCAATACAAGGATCAAAACGCCAGCAGCAAAATTAGCCAGAGAGCCCTGCAACGCAAAACCAACAGCAAAACCAGCAGCACCCAGAACCGCCACAAAGGAAGCCGTCTGAATCCCGAATTTGGCTAGAGCAGCCAAAACAGCAAAAGTCAAAATAATGACGTAAGTCAGATTTCCGACAAACGAAATGATTGATGGCTCCTGCTTGGCCTTGGCCAAGATTCTTTCTACAATTTTTCGGCCTATGCCGGCTGCAATCCGGCCGAGAATCAGAATGAGAATCGCGCCGATAACCTGCAATCCATAGGTGGTCCCAAAAGTAACTAATTGCTTAGCAAAAGATTCCATGGTGTCCTCCTTTCATTATTGTCGCTCAAATGGGTTACACAAAACTCTCGCTGCAGGGGCCTTCAATCTTACATATTGTTTTCTGCGTATGCCCTATTAGGTGTGTTTCGTAAATGGGGTAAACAGCGTATTCTTCTGAGAAAAGAACTGTATTTTCTTTGAGAAAAGGCCTGTAAGGCGGTGGTCCCCAAAAACTGGACAGTGTGCTAAGCTCTGAGTCACTCCAAAAAGAAAGGAGATGACAATGGGTAAAAAGCGTAACAAGCACAGTGCTGAGTTCAAAGCCAAAGTGGCTCT
>Ga0180433_10009691_pt1 | contig 11746 bp, 13 predicted proteins | sample SS_ome_8_FD_132980 | JGI IMG/M metagenome (GOLD analysis project Ga0180433, IMG submission 132980) | Hypersaline lake sediment archaeal communities from the Salton Sea, California, USA - SS_1_D_1 metaG | ecosystem: Environmental > Aquatic > Non-marine Saline and Alkaline > Hypersaline >... | reverse complement strand
TTTCTAACACGTCGTTTGGTTCGCGTGAGCGGTCCGGGAACACACCGTACACGGGGGTTGTGTGCGTTAGCCGCCAGTGATCGGCCCGCATTTTCGCCTCGCGCTTGCTTAGTCCTGCGCCCTTGAGGATCAGCGTGTAGCAGTAGAAGGCTTGGTTTCGACAGCCTTTGGGGAACGTCGACGCTTCGATCCAGCGGGTACCGCGCATCATGAGAAGCTTGGCGTTTTGCCCCGCGAGCTCTACGGGGTCGGTAGTGACTTGGGAGGTGGTTGGTTGGAGTGGAGAGGGCCGCTCGGGGGATACCGCCTCGAGCTGGCCTGTAAGGGCATTCAGGACCCATTGCGGGGCGTAGGGGATCGACTCGAGCGACTGGGGCGCCCTTCGCCACGTATACCGCTTGCCGGTCGGATGGGTTGAGGGTGGGACTACGCTGTACTGGCCGTTCGCACGGATCTCCACTCCCTTGTGCGGGGTGACGCCCCGGACATCGAGAAGATCGTCGGGCAAGCGGAACAACCACTGCCATCCTCGGCCTGTCTCATACCACACCGGGGGGTCCTGGTTGAACCCGCCTTGCAGCTCGCACCAGTGAAGCGCCTTGGCAGAGTCCACGTCGACCGCGATCACCCCGGAAGGGCGGCCAAGGAGCAATCCCCAGTTGCAGCCCGCGTATTTCTCAGACCATCTATGCAATTGGTCCTCGGTTGTTCCTCGGTCTTGGTAGGGCTTCCAGGTGAATCCGTTGGGGGGGTGTTTCCCGTGGGAGGTGAGGGGGATCAAGCTGAGGCCCATGCGTGCGAGGGTGAGGTGATCGACGTCCCTTTTCGCGAAAACGCTGATGGGATCTGAATGGATCCTACAGTCCACACGTGTGGACTTGACAACACAATCCTGGTTCCCGTAGAAATACATACGGGTTCTCACCTGACCCTTCCGCCTCGTGCTGGCACACGGGGCTTTTGTTTTGGGCGGAGGTCGCCGCCCGGATCTACTGCTTCAGGCGCTCTTTAAGGCATCCCCTCCTCGAATGTGATGCAGGTTACATCGTAGGGTGCAATACGCTTCGCGTCAAGAGATTGCCCACATCTTTCCGATGTCCTGGGCTGTTTGATGAGGCGGGCTGGGGTTCGGAAGTCGCTCTGTAGGTTCCGGTGATCCATACGGGAAGACTATAGCGTTGAAGTGAGCTCGACAACCGGGCCGACCCTTTCCGAAACGTTGAAGTTAAGGCAGCAACGGAAGTATGAAGTTCCGACACACATACAAAGTAGCGTGAGATCATCTCCGACCAGTACGCTAACAGCACTGCTATGTTCTCCATCACTAGTGAGAGACATTGGGAGCTCGTACGGCCTGCCGCCTTTTCGGACGAACGTCACGCCCTCTACAGACTCGCTCCCTGTCTTCTGAGGTTTTCCGGCGTTATCCTTCGCTCACTGGGAAAGGTGGGAAACGATGATAGGGATTGAACAAGCAGCGCATGCGCTGGGACTGTCCGAGCGGCAGGTGTACCGCCGGGTTTCTGCCGTTCGATCAGTGCTTTCCGATCACATCCGAAAAGGTGAGAACAATAGGCTGCTACTGGATGGAAGTGCGGTGGAGATCCTGCGGGCTGTTGAGGATTACCGGAAAGCCGGGTACAGCGTTTCCCAGTCGATTGAGAGAATCCGAGACAGTATCAGCGGAAATGAAGGGGAGAACACTGGGAAACCAGAGGAAAGCTCCTCCCCAATCACCGATTCGCTGACGCGAGCGTTGATCGCAGAGAAGGACGAACGTATCCGCGAGCTCCGGGAGCGTGTCGAGTTCCTAGAGGCTAGGATCGAACGACTAGAGCCTTTAGCCCTGCCGCGTCCGCGTCGTGGATTCTTGACTCTGTTTAAGCGGCGAAGCGACTAACGAGCATCTACGCGAATGGACCGAAGCCCACACGTGCGGACTTCGGCAGACGGTTCCTTTGGGCGGTGCTACCCCGCGAATTTCGCTGATGGTATAGTTGGGAAAATGGGCCAAAACGCTGTCTCCTAGAGCATCTAGGGGACCGACTGCTTGGTTTTCACCGCTGCAGGATGCTGACCGATTGGGCGCTGTTTTCCTGCATTGATCCCGCATACTTGGCTGTGGTCTGTTACTCCGTTATTGTGATCGGGGAAGGGGGAACTTATGCCGCAGAAGAAGATCATGGACAAGCTTTCGATCTACATCCCGCAGTCGAAGCTGGAGGAAAAGCCAGTCGAGCGGCTTATGAAGCTTGGAGAGAAAAGAGATCGGTCAGTGAACTATCTCGTGGTCGATGCGATTGTGCAGTACCTGGACAGAGAAGAAAAGAAGAGCTAGGAAGGCTCAGAGCCGTCTGATTTGACAAGCGGGGATCGCTAGGAGTAGCCTAGCATGCGCAGTCTAGAAGAGAAGCGGTCTCGCCCAGAAGAGAAGCACACGCTAACCTCAGCCAGCGAGGCCGTTTCATTTCGACGAAGATGCCATCCTGCTGATACGGTCTCGCACTGGCTTTGAACTTCGGCTGTCTAGTAGTTTGGTAGAGACACCTTGGGTGCTGGGATATTCAAGCCAGCGCGAAGTATCCTGCTCTCAGGAATCTCATCTAGGGGACATGCGGTGGGAATCCTGCACCAGTTTATCCTGCACCAGTTTAGGTGCGTAGAGCTGCTAAGCCAACCGCTGGCTGTGGCAGGATCTCCTCATGGATGATGTAGTCCATCGGCGCCGTGTACCCCAGCGTCGCATGCCTCCGTCTCCCGTTGCAGGCTAACCGGTACGGCGATAGCTAGTTCCCTGCATTGATCTCCCCGCTTGGCCATAGCACACACTCCCGCTATCGTCCTCAATGATAGGAGGCGTGATGCCAAGGGAGACGATTCCGACGACACTCAGCATCTACATCCCAAAGAGCAAGCAGGGACAGAAGCCGATTGAGCGACTCGACAAGCTCGGCAAGAAGAGAGACCGCTCGATCAACTACCTCGTTGTCGAGGCGATCTTGCGCTACCTAGAGCGTGAAGAGAGAGAAGAGAGAGTGAGGAGGTCGCAGTATGGCAGGTATTGATCCATCTGAAGTAGTCAACAAGTTGGAAGACACCACCTTTCTCGCCAAGCTCATTGATCGGGCAGGAACGGGCATCGATCTGGGGCTCACCAACAAGACCAAGGTAGCAAGTCAGGTCTATGTGGGATTATGCTTGCGCACCTCGATTATTGAATTGGCAACTGCTCTTCAGCACTCAGCGGAAGCTGCCAATCGCCATGCCCGACAGCTGACACTTGCAACGGCAGGGTTGGTTCTTGCTACGCTAGCTTTGGTCGCGGCTACTCTGGTTCCTGCCTTCATTGGCTGACCGTTGCGTAGCGAAAGGATTTCAGAGCGCCCTCAAGCTCCTCGTCTACGATGTGCGTGTAGATCTGCGTGGTCGCGAGATTGGCATGCCCCAGGGCCTTCTGGGTCAGGCGGATGTTGCTCGTCTCGCGGTAGAGATCGGTTGCAAAGGAGTGCCGGAGGGTGTGCGGGGTAATGCCCTTTTCGATGCCCGCCTTGGCCGCGTAGCGCTTCACCATCCGCTGGATGTACCGAGGGTCGAGGATGCCTCCGTTCTTGGTCGTGAAGACGTTCTGAGGGCTTCCAGCGCACTCCTTGACCTGCCTCTCTCTCCATGCTTGCAGGGCCTCCAGGTTGGCCTCGCCGGTCCATAGCGTTCGATCCTTTGCGCCCTTTCCCTGCCGGACCATGACCTTCCCGCTGTTGAGGTCGATGTCTTTCCACCGAAGATGGATCGCCTCGGACAGTCTCAAGCCCGTGTCGAGCATCAACCGAAGCATCACCCGATTGCGCTGTCCGGTGAGGTATCGCGGGTTTGGCTGTGCTAGAAGTGCCTCTTGCTCTGTTGAGGTGAGGATTTCAGGGATCTTGCGCCCCATGCTGGCCTCCTTGATAAGTCCGTGTTTTGACTATTATACGGACTGATACACCGAGTATACCGACGGATACCGAAGGTGTCAAGACAAAGCGGACTGATGCACAAGAGGGGAGATAGGGAGACAGCGCCTTTTCCCGTGTCAAGAAACTGCCGATTCGACCCTATCTTGCCCCGTGCCGAGGCGAGTGAGGGGAATAGCGGGGCTCTCAGTCGATCTGGCTCATGAAGTCTGCCAAGACCAGTAGTCTGGATCTTCTTTGTTGGTCCAACGCCTTGCGCATAACCTACGTGCGCTACGGCTGGAGGATACAACCGCAGCGTGTCTCCGCGTCAAGTTAGTGTGCTAGTTAGCCATGCATCCCCTGCTGATCGCGCGGAGCGCGAATGACGTCGGCTGTTGCAGACATCGAAGTGACATTTGCGATGGAGACGGACGCAGACCAGGTGATGGCCACCCTGAAGCGCAGCGACGCGTCTTTGAATAGCCACTTGTACGTGCGCGCGGTCGCATTGGTCGAGTCTGTGTGGTGCGCAGGATGCCCGCGCATCGAACGATGGTGCCGTCCTGTGGCGGGGTCGAGGAAGTCGGCATCCAGCCTGGGGTGCCCATGGCAGTCCGGATCGCTCCAGTCAAGACGAAGCTGAACTCGGTAGCCGCCCACTTCGAACGGCTCGAAGAAGAGACAGGTGCTATCTGGCTTCACTGCAAGCTCTGACGTCTCGCCACTATCGAGGTTCGTCACAACGGCTCGGTCAATCTGGGACGCCATCTGTTTAGGGGTCAGCGGTTCACGCACGCCAGTGTCCTCTTCGTGCCTGGGCCATGGCTAACCATGATAGGTGTGCAAAGGCGCACCATACCCTCGACGGATTGTCGCGCCTCAGCTCAGATCTCGGCATCATGGTAAGGTCACAGTATCGGGATAGGGGATGCAAGCCAACCGAGTCCTCGCGACAAGAGCCGTCTTCTGTTGCGACAGCGGTGCCAGTCCACACGTGTGGACGAAGCACTGACCGCGCGATCCTTTACACTGCCCCCGAGGCGGGTGAGGGGGAATAGCGGCGCTCTCAATTGACAATACCTATGCGCACAAGTCCCTACGACATCGCTTGCGAGATCGCTCTTCTTGTACGGCAAACTATCTCCTTGTTCATTGATGGGATTCGGATATACTAGGAAGTTGACAGTGTGCCTTGAGGTGGAGGCACGTCGCGTCTAAGTGATGCGTTGCAATGGATATGGAAGCAGAGCGATGTCGTCAATTGGACCAGGTCAGGAATTGGGGAGCGTTGCACCGAAAGAGCAGTGAAACACAAAGAGGAGGCAAGCCATGAAGTACTTCGTGAAGAACAACAAGGTTCACAAGCATCCGGTCCCGTCAAACTGCAAAGTGAAGTACACCGGCGAGAAGCTTCACAGCTCCCCCCCAGATGGGTATGAGAAGTGTGACGATTGCTTCAAGCTGCCACGCTGATATCTAGCTGAAAGCGCGCGTTGCTTCCCCAAGGCGGCTTGGTATCAGCAAATGTATATTGGCATCACTTCTTCTTTGCCTGAGAGGGGAACGAGCAGAAAGGTTGTGCTCTTAAGAAATTCCGGCTCTGGGGCAGTCAAGCGAGGGTTCGAATCCTCCTCTCCCAGCCAAAGCGTAGAACGCGATTCTCTCCACTGGCCTGCCTGATCAACCCCTTGTTCGGTAGGTGATCGAGACTGAGCTGTCTCTTGTCTTGCCGGTTCCTTCCGAGCTCTTTGGCGAGTCCGCTGGGCAACGCAAGCCAAGGCCATATGAGTCCATGCCAGTGGCGGCTTAGAATCAGTCTGACATGCTGCCCGGACATCGGATCCAAGTTGATCAGAGCGGAAGATTCTCGCAGGCTGGTCCGGTGGTGCTCGCGTTCTCCAATGGGATCTCTGCTTCGCTAAAGGTCAAACCGGCCGTCAAGCGGGATCTCTTCCGTGATGTCATCTACCCCTCAAAATCCCGTTTGGTCGGGGAGTTAAGGGTCTTCTCTGCACTCCTGTACCTGCTTCTTGCTCCCCACCTCGAGCAACTCGAGCTCATCACGATCGACACTGAGTATCCTGGCCATGATGCCGACATCCGTGGGATGTTCCTCAACCACGTCAGGGCAGGTGGCCAATCTATCGACAAGAAAGCCGTTGACTTTGGACGAATCGGAAAACACTCCTCGGCTCACAAGCTTGCCTACGCCGTGTACAAGTGCAAGGTGCGGGAGACGCTTCTTGTTCGGATAAGGGATGTAGAAAGACTGCTTCGATAGGTTAGAGGCTTGCACCGAGGGACATCGGAGGATCACTGCATCCCGCAGATCGCTTCCAGCCGATGCCAGTTCCTGGTTCAAGCTTGTCGCCCTGCAGTCGCCAGGGCACTCGGCACAAGCCTCTCACCCAAGTATACCACGTAGGCGAGCGGTAGTGTCAAGACCGTATGCCCTCCATCCGCTTGGCACTTTGGGTCAGCCTGCGATCCAGGGAGGCAACCAGCGCCGCTGCCTTGTCATGGAAGAGCTGGGCGTGATAGGCTGCGAGGTGTGTGGCTTCATCGTACAGACGCTGGTAGGTGCTCCAGTGCATTCCTTTCGGCTTCTCGATCTGTAGGCTATAGATCTTGTAAGGGTCTGCCCCAAGCTGTTTCCGGATCTTCTCAGCTTTTCGTCTGACTCGATCGAGCTCATCCATCCGTTGAGAGGAATAGGCGAGGCCGTAGCAGTGGCGACAGAGGAAGTACTTCCCCGCCGCGTAGAGCTCGCCACCACGTCGGCCACAGCCGAGACCAGGGCACCGAAACCACGGGCCCGTTCCACCATAGTTACACGCCGTATGAGTTAGCTGCACGATATAGCGGACGTCCTCTGGCTTCCCGGCGTATGTGAGTCGGTAGTCAAGTTCGATGGAGTTCTCGTGCGCGATGAGCTTGACGCTTACCGCGTCTCGGTCTCCACAAGTCCAACTCTGAATCGATACGCGCCCCGGCCGGAGGCAGCCATTTCGGCTCAGGTAGTTAATATCGGGAAAGCAGTAGTCCTCAGCGACCGGTCTCTTGCTCTTCCAACGGCAGTAAGATCCTGAGCTTGCTCTACCCATCATCCCCCCTGTTTTACCGGAATCATTGTCGCAGTTTCGCCTTTTTCTTGCATCCGCAGTACGTCTATCTTCAGTTTCCTACGGCATTCTATGGTCTTGAAGGGGGGGCAACGTGTCCTGTTCGCTATCCTTCGGTTCGATCACGACCCCTCATAGAGCAGCCCGGGCTGTTCCTTCTGCTTCTTGCTCTGTCGCTTGGCGTGCTTGGAGATCAGGCGCCCACGTTTGGGTGAAGCTTATATCCCTATTTCTGCACATACATCATCCAAGGAGAGGCTGTCATTATCGCTTTGCGCCATTCTGGGAATAGTCCCAGCAATCCGATTGAATAGATCTTCGTATTCCCATCTCTCTACGACACAGTACAAGCGGTTCGTCGGCTGTGTGTCCAGAGCCCACTTCGGTGTGAAGACCAGAATCCCTCTACGCTTGCTCTCGGGATCACAGACAATTGCTGACAGCGACGTAGCGCCGGGATGAAACCGGAGGGTAATCTTGTCCTTCATCAGAGGCTCCTTCTCACGGAAGTCCACAACCTCCTTGACGCTCTTCTTGAAGTGGGCATACGCCACGGAATCCAGTGCACGTAGAACTGTCGGTGTGCTTAAGATCAATGTCAGGTGAGGACGCTTTTTTCGCCTCTCCATACGCTCGAGCCAAGCTGTGATAGTTGGCAGATAGTCCATGTCATCAAGCAAGGTCCTCATGTTTTGAGCAACGATGAATACGTGTCTAGGATTCTTAGAGAAAAGATGCTGATAGTCGTATGCCGTTCCAGCTTGCCCACAACCGCATACTATGCGCCTTTCCCGAAGAAGAACACTAGATAAGTCAATTACCAGTGATCGAGCGAGTATAAATGCAATCAGGAACCCCCCAAGAAGGGCAGCTGATTCAGTGACCCAAATCCCTTCGGTTTGAAGGAACTCCATGAGCTGATAGATACCATATAAGGATACCGCAACTCCAAAGACTGCGAGAACCAGATTAGGGTAGATAACTCTTCGGATCAGCCTTTTCACAATAGCTTTACCCCCCCCATATAAAGTTTATAGAAGCCCGGACGCTACTCACTTCAGAGCATCGAAAACAGGACGTCTGGGGTTCTGCGATATAGACGGATACACTTTGTCTCGATCACGACCCCTCATCGAACAGCTCCGGCTGTGCTTGCTGTTTCTTGGATTGCCGTTTGGCCTGCTTGAAGGTGAGCCGACCAGCACCTCGTGGGTACTCCGCTTGCTTGCCATCTAGAAGTTCTTCGATTGTGAGGATCTGGCATCGTGGATACTTCTTGCCGAGCTCCTTGGCCTCGTAGAAGCCCGCCGTCGCTGCTTCCTCGATCATGGGACGGCTCGGTGGCTCGAGGGTAAGGAATAAGCCGATGGCTGCATCCTCGCGGTCGAGAGCATGGCAGAGGTCGCTTACCTGAGCGCGTTGGACGTGTCCGCTCTTCACTTGCACTAGGGCTCGCTTCACCTTGCCGGCGGCGTTGTCGATGAAGTAGATGAGTCCATCGATCCCCTTGTCAGCTCCCTTCTTGGTTTGAGCCGGCTGAGCGTCTACGAGGCCTAGTGCCCAGTTCTGGAACTCATATCGATCTTGCTCTGCGAGGGCCTGAGCACCTCCAAGATCCGTAGGGACGCCTATTACGTCATGGGGGGAGAGATCCTCTGCGAAGGTGTCGTTCAGTCGGTGTCTCATCAGCGCGATTGCCAGGTGAGTGATATCGATTCCGATCCACTTCCGATGAAGGCGCTCGGCTACCGCGATGGCTGTTCCACACCCGCAGAAGGGATCGAGCACTACATTGCCTTCATCGCTGCTCGCCTCGACAATGCGCTCAAGAAGGGCTTCCGGCTTCTGTGTTGGGTATCCAAGCCGCTCGGCGGCGGCTGAGTTGATCGGCTGAATGTCTGACCAGATGTCCCGCACTGCGATTCCGGGCAGATCCTTCAGGTAAGTCTTCATCCTTGGTTGCCCTGTCCTCGAAAAGGCAATCCGGCCGCTTGCTAGCAGTTCATCAATCCCATCCTGGTCGAACTGCCAATGGCGTCCGTCGGGGGGCGAGATTGTCCTATCGCCGAACCGCCGCGGGAGGCCCTGCCCCGCACCAGTGAGATCCGAGAGCCGATATGTGCCTCCCCCATCCTTCATGAGATCGTGCCCACGGGCCGTTTCCTCCGTCTGCGGAACGGTTGGCATGTTCCACGTTGCCGAGGGGCTTCGGGTGTAGAAGAGTATGACGTCATGAACTCGCCCAAACTGCGATACGCCCTTTCGCCCTGTCGTTCTCTCCCAGACGATCTCGTTTCGGTAGTTTTTCCCACCGAAGATGGCGTCCATCAGGAGCTTCAGGTAGTGGCTTGCAGTAGGATCGCAGTGCAGGTAGATGCTACCTGTTGGCTTCAGGACGCGGTGGAGCTCCTTCAACCGGATGGCCATCATGGTGAGGTAGGCCATCATATCGTTTGTCCCAAGGAACTGGCGGAGGGCACTGAGGAGGTCTGCTATCTTCCCTCCAGCGGTAACGACCTCGTGATAGGCGCCTTCCGATTCCATCCCCCAGTGCCAGGTATCCTCGAATGCCGTGATCTGGGCAGCGGACTGGGTCCCGTTCTTCTCCTGAAACAGGACGTTGTACGTCGCGCGACTGTTGAAGGGAGGATCGAGATAGATGAGATCTACACTTTCATCGTCGATGTGATCGCGGAGGATCGCGAGGTTGTCACCGAAGTACAGCTTGTTCTTCCAGTCGTCCATCCTGCCCCTATTCCCGCTGTTCTTTAGACGCGACGTTGATCTGCTTCTCTCCGATGTTCACTTGGGAGGCACTGCTGATCGTGATCTGCCCGGCGTATCGGCGCAGATCACACAGCTGTCGTAACGTCCGCATGAACATTCGGTTGAAGCGATCCATCATCGCTGCTGCCTTCTCCTCCTCTTTGGCAAGATACAGATCCGTGGGGCGCCGCTTCCAATACTCTTCGAGGTCGCGTTCCTGCTTCTGTATCTCCGTTGTCGATACGATGACGAACTCCTCGAGCCACATGAAGTAGCACGTTTGGAGCTGAGCCAGCATATCGATCAAGCTCAGTTCAAGCCCCCCGCGAGGTTGCCATTCGTCGATCATCGCCTTTCGTATGACGAGAAACCGTGCTCGGTCCCACGGAGTTGCATCGAATCTCTTTAGGGCTTTCGCGGCTCGGTCCCCGGTTTCGAGTTCTTCGGTCGCTGCTCTTGTAATCCTCTGCCATATCGCAAGTGCTTGTTCTGGATCTTGCTCTGCCACACGGTTCAGGTCGTGCCATGAGATGATTGCCGGATCTCGGTCTTTGAGGGTTTCAGTCAGCTCTTCGACCGGCCTATCCATCATCTCTTGGACTTGTTTCTCGGCCTCGTCGGCGCTGACCTCGTAGAGCATCTGGTAGCTCTTCATCATCTGCGCTCTCTCCCTTGCCAACTGACGGGCGAGCTGGGAGATCTCAGCTGGCTTCATCTCTACTGCTTTCCTTCTCGCTACGTCTTTCCCGATGGTTGTCCTCCTTTCTGTTTCAGGTTCGCAAGCTCTCGATCGACTTCCCGAAGCAGCTCTCGAATCTCACGCAGTCCTTGTACGTGGGTTCGACGCGTTCGCTTGAGCAGCTGCCGCTCCTCGCACGCGGCTTGTACCGCTTCGACCTCGCTGGCGGGGATGTACTGTTTTCGCAGCCGTCCATTCTCGCGCCAGAACCGGTAGTAGTAAGGGCCGTGCAATTCCCCGTGAGCGCACTTACAGTTAGGCTTTCCGCAACGCACCCACTGGCGATGTACCGTCCCTTTGAGCGTCTTAGGTAACGTTTCGGCGCTTTTCGTCTCGCCCCCTCGGCGTTCACTTCGCCTAAAACATCTTTTGCCCACTGCCATTCTGGAGCCGCCCGGATGAGCTGTCAATCGCTCCCCTAACCAACGCGAATTCCCCTCTCAGATCGATTGTAGACGCCCCTGATGGCCTGTAGCCGGTGGGGGGACCTCTGGGTTGGGGCGATTCGACCTCCCCCTCCCCGGTATACCTCTCGTCACTTTGCCAAACCCGTTCGATCCTGTTCCACACAGCGTTTACGGCGTTCAATGCCTTGACCATCCCCCCTCGGCAGATCCTCCACCAACGCTTCGCAAGGACCATCGGAGGCATCGCGTATCCCCTCCACCTTGCGAAACACATAATAAGTTGGGGGGGTCGGAGGTTTAGGTGTTTAAGGGTGTAGAGGGAGACGGTCGAGCGGCCGCGTCGAATCGTTGTACGTATCCCGATTTGGTTCAGAAAACCGGCGATCTTGGCCACTTGATGGGCAGAGACGCGAGCGAGTCGCGCGAGCTCGTTGTGGGAGAGGACCATCCCATCGAAGGCCTTCGCCTTGACCAGCGCATGGAGGATCTTTGCGAGGGTCGCGAAGAGGGGTTGGTGAACGCGCTCGGATCGCGCTCGGAGCGATGGGTATCCACGTGCAAGCTCGATCGCCCAGGACTCTGGCATCGTTTCCCCTGCGGTGTTTCGCAGCGCGGTGAGTCGATCGCGTTGGAGGCTGTAAGGAACGTCCCACGCCTTTTCTAACACGTCGTTTGGTTCGCGTGAGCGGTCCGGGAACACACCGTACACGGGGGTTGTGTGCGTTAGCCGCCAGTGATCGGCCCGCATTTTCGCCTCGCGCTTGCTTAGTCCTGCGCCCT
>Ga0180433_10009690_pt1 | contig 11747 bp, 9 predicted proteins | sample SS_ome_8_FD_132980 | JGI IMG/M metagenome (GOLD analysis project Ga0180433, IMG submission 132980) | Hypersaline lake sediment archaeal communities from the Salton Sea, California, USA - SS_1_D_1 metaG | ecosystem: Environmental > Aquatic > Non-marine Saline and Alkaline > Hypersaline > Sediment... | reverse complement strand
TGGTGGTGACCTGTTGGATGGGCAGAGTAGAGCCGGCGATGATCCCTATCTCGCCGCCCTCAAGGACGCCGGCTCCAAGCAGGCCGCTCTGGGTGTCTGCGCCGCCGGCAGCTATAGGTATGCCCTCAGCGAGTCCCAGGTGGGCCCCGGCATCCGAGGTGAGTTTTCCAATAGCGGTGCCCGCCGGGATGATATCGGGGAAGATGCCCGCGGGGATACCCAGGGATGAGATGAGATCGTGAGCCCAGTCGCCCGTGTTCAGGTCGAACAGAAGCGTCGCGCTGGCCTGGGACCTCTCGGCGAAAATACCGCCGCCCATGCGCAAGGCGACCCAGTCCGAAAGGCTGAGGACCTTTGTGGCCTTATCCAGAAGGTCTTGAGCGTTATCCATTAACCACAGGAGCCTGGCCCCCATGAATACCGGATTGGGCCAATGGCCGCAGGTGGCGTGGACATGCTCACCTTGTTCGGAGCTCAATACCAGGGCTTCCCTGTAGGCACGGGCGTCTCGGGTGGGGGCAGCGAAAAGGACATCGCCGCGGTCGTTTATAAGCAAGGTGGTATGTCGCATGCTGGTAACCGAAACACCTGCCACCTCGCCCGGTTCGGCGCCGGCCTTGTGGAGGGCTTGCCGCGAGACCTCACCCAGTTTGCTCCACAGGTCCGCGATATCCAGGTCATAGCCCAGGCCGCTGGTGTTGGGCGCGGCAGGGTGTATCCATTCTCTTTTTACGATGGTGACCGCACCGGCCTGGACTTCGAAGAGGAGGCACCGGACAGCGCTGTTCCCCAGGTCAAATGCCATGAGATATGTCTTGCTCATCAGCCTCTTTCTGGATTGACAGTCGCTAAGCCCGTCTCTATTCTCTCAACGTGTTTTAGGAATATCAAGCTGGGCGGGAGCAGACTTTTTTATGGGATGTTCGTCGACAGATTTTGGAATTGAATCCGCAATTGCTATAATTGACTGAGTTGAGGGAAACTAAATAGCCGGTAATGAAGTTCAACTGCTCCTCTCCTTTCCTATAGCGGGTGAGGGAGAATGGGGGGACTTCAGACAAAAACTCGGCGGCAAGCGGAGCATGTCTTACGAGATTCGTTGAGGCTTGTTCCTAGCCCAATCAGGAAAGGAGCTGAATCACATGGGCATCGTAGTGGATTTCGTCGACGGCATAGGCGTTATGCTCGACGAACTGCAGGAAACCTACGACGGCAGGATCTTATCTCCACAGGGTAAGGTAATCCGCGTCCTGCCAATCGCCAAGAAAAAGCAGAACGGCGACGGCATGTGGGTGTTCTACGGCCAGGTGTATGTCACAACCTTGATCGATGACATGATCCTTTTAGCCAGGCTGGAGACGGAACATGTCTTAGCCACCCAGGACCTCGAGCAGAAGGGGAAGGAAGCAAGCCTGGAGCTTGACAGGCTGACCAGAGAAGCTGAGCTGTTGATCGAGGACAGGGGCTTCGTGATCAAACGCGGGCGCTTTTATTTCTCTGGAGATGATGATTATCATAAGGAGCTGATAGGGGTCCAGGCTTGATTCGCTGATCAACAATCATCTTAGATCGGCAATCATCTTATTAAGAAAAGCAGGCCGGAGAAATCCTCTGGCCTGTTTCCATATGGTGCCAGTATGGCCCATTGAGATGAGCGTTAGTGACTGAGGAATAAAATGACGACTATTATCAGGCCGGCAGTAACCGATGATGCTGCTGAGGTGGCCAAACTCATGTATATATCCAGCATAAGTCCGGTCAGGAACGCCCTCTTCGACCTGATGTTTCCAGGCGATGCCGAAAAGAGGCTTGAGCAATTAAAGGGGCTTTATCTCGCGGATGCCCGCTCTTGGTTTCATTTCTCCCATCACCTGGTGGCCGAAGTGGATGGAGAGGTGGCCGCAGCACTTTGTGGGTACGGCGAATCCGAGGCTGGGAGGCTCAAGCTTGCAGAAGCTCTACCGGAGATCGGATGGGGTGAACAGGAAGGCATTGCTTTTGCCAAGAGGATGGAGCCGGTTTTCAGAGTCTATCCAACGTTCGCTGACGATGTCTGGATCATCGAGAACGTCGCGACCTTTCCTGAATACCGCAGGATGGGCCTGATCAGCTCACTGTTGAAGGAGATTGTGGAGGCAGGGCGAGATAACGGCTACGTGAAGGTCGGACTGGGCATTATAATCGGAAATATTCCCGCGCGAAATGCTTATGAGAAGGTCGGGTTTAAGGTCACGCAAGAATACACCGACGGCTCATTCGAGGAGATTTTCGGGTGCCCGGGGATGGCAAGGATGGAGCTCGAATTTTAAACAGCACTGACATGACTTGGGCTTGGCCTTTGATCTGGGATGTATCGGATACCCGGTTCAAATCTTTTTAGCGCATCAACACATCCATATTCAGGTAAGAATGCTTTAACTTATCACTTAAAATACCGAATTAACTCATAGAGGTTGTTTTATATTCAGCCACTGTCAGGGAAAATGCTATGGCTGCGATGAGCTTCTTTACGAAGATTCTGGTGAAAAGGCTTGAGGGCGATGGGGCAAGCGTACCGGATTCCATACTCGCCTTGTTGGATACCCCCTTTTCGCAATTCAGTGAGGAAGAGCAAAAGTTATACCAGGACCAGCTTCAGAAAAACCAGTTGGAGGCGGCTTTCTCCCGCCTCCTTAAGCTCATCTACTCCGAGACAGTCAAGAGCGGACGGCACAGCTGGAAGGCCATGTACCATATGGTCAAAGACACTCCCATCAAGCGATGCGTATCCTTTCTGGCCGAGGAGGAGCTAGAGGAGGAAGAGGCGGTAAAGGCCGCGGATGAACCGGCTATGGGCCGGGGAGCCACACCCCAAGATGAACCGCAACAACAGCAAGAGGGGGGCCCGAGGAAGAGCTTCTTTACTAAGAAACTGGAGTACATGTTCGAGGATAAAGGAGTGGATTTCCCGCCTGCTATCACCCGCCTGCTGGATACTCCCTTCGACGATTTCACCGAAGAGCAGAAGGCTCTATATAAAAATGATTTCAAGGGGCGGCATCTATCGGTGCTGCTCGGGGATATGCTGCAGGAGTTGTACGAGAAGATGGGCAAGAGCAAGTACGGCTGGGATAGCGCCTGCCGGTATCTTAGAGACACCCCGATGAAGGTATGTGCCCTCTACGTAATGCAGGAAGAGGAACGCCTGGAGCGGATGCCCGAAAGCCCCCAGGAAGCCGAAGTCGTGGAGGCGGGTCCGGCACGCAAGAAGTACAATGTCAAACCCTATCATGCTGCCTCTAAGGACAAGTGACAGCATTCCAGAATACGTATTCCTTCCATATGCGTTAAAATTACAATTAATTCTAGCCACGGTCCTAAGAGACTGCCGCCAGTAGACTGAGGGGGGGAGGCGCATTGCCGTTTTGTAGGGATTGCGGAAACCAGATAGGGGAGGGCGACCAGTTCTGCAAACAATGCGGTGCAGCCCAGCAGCCCGGGACCGCGCCGGGGGGGCAGCAGCCTCAAGCCCAACCTCCGCCCGCAGCCGCGGCGGGAGCAGCAGGTACTGCCCCGTCCAATAAGACTCCCCTCTACATCCTCATCGGTGTACTCTCCTTCGTAGTACTGGCCGGCATCATAGTGGGCATAGTCTTCCTGGTCAAAGGCTGTTCCGGTGAGCAGGCCGTGGAGGAAGCCGACAAATACGTGGCGGAGGCACTGGGGTATATAGATGAGGTGGATGAGATAGAGGACGACCTCATCGCCGAGACCAAGGACCTCGATTTCAGCGTTGGGGCGGAGCAGTTCCAGGTAGAGGTGAGCAGCATCCAGGACCAGCTGCAGGACGCCACCGTCAAGCTGGACGCCGCAGCCAGCAGCCTCCAGAAGATCGACAGGCCCAGCCTGCCCGACTGGTGGGACACCTATATCTCCCTGCTGGAGAGGGCCTACGAGGAGAAAAGGCAGGCCTACCAGGAATGGCAGGAGCTCATCACCCGCCTCACCGAGATCACTGAGTTCATCCAGGCTTACGAGGCCATGGTCAATACCTATAACGCGGCTTTGGACTTAATAGATCAGGCGGTGGCTCAACATTCGGTGGGATGTAATAATTATTGGCTGGAACCAACCAGCATATCAGGATACACGAATGCCATAAACCTGGCCAATGCCGCTCTCGCTCAGCTGGCCGATGCGCGTGCGCAGATGGAGAGGGCGAGCCAGCTGGAGCCGGGCGTCGACATCTCTCAGGTAGCAAATGCCATCACCCAATTGGAGGACTACGCGACCATTGTCATCAGCTCCAGCAATTGGGGGGCCGCGGGCAATCATGAACAGCACTGGCCCCTGTGTGATCAGGTGCGGGGGCAATATGGTTCCCTGCCGCGCGATATCAGTTTCGACATGGTCTCCTGGGTAGCGTCCATTATAGATGAATACGTCGTGAGCATAGAGGAGCACCTGGCCAAAGAGGCCGAATACCGCCGTCGGGCTGCAGAGGTCTGGGCACAGAATAATCCGTGAGAAAGTTAACTGAGGGGGTGAGGAGCCTTGCCGTTTTGTAGGGAGTGCGGAAACCAGATAGGGGAGGGCGATCCGTTCTGCAAGCAGTGCGGTGCCGCCCAGCAGCCCGGGGCCGCCCCGGGAGGGCAGCCGCCTCAGGCCCAACCTCCGCCAGCAGCCGCTGGAGCGGCAGGGGCTGCTCCCTCCAATAGGACCGCACTCTATATCCTCATCGGCGTATTATCCTTCATCGTGCTGGCCGGCATCATAGTGGGAATAGTCCTCCTCATCCAAAGCAGTTCCGAGTCCAAGGCCGTCGAGGAGGCAGACAAGTACGTTGCGGAGGCCCTGGGTTACATAGATGAGGTGGATGCCATAGAGGACGACCTCATCACCGAGACCAAGGATCTCGATTTCAGCGTGGGAGCGGAGCAGTTCCAGGTACAGGTGAACAACATCCAGGACCAGTTGCAGACCGCCACGGTAAAGCTGGACGCCGCCGCCAGCAGCCTGCAGAAGATCGACAGACCCAGCCTGCCCGACTGGTGGGATACCTATATCTCCCTGCTGGATCAGGCTTACGCGGAGAAGAGGCAGGCCTACGAGGAATGGGGCGAGTTCATCACCCGCATGGCCGAGATGGCCGAGTTCAACGATGCCTATCAGGCTCTGGTGCAGTCCTACACCGCGGCCCTCGACACGTTAACCCTAGCGATAAACCAGCACGGTGCCGGACAATGGGCGGCGGCGAAGGCCACGGCCAATACCGCTCTGACCCAGCTGGCCGAGGCGCGCACGCATCTGGATAGAGCGAGCCAGCTGGAGCCGGGTATAGACCTCTCCCAGGTCTCGGCCGCCATCACCCAGGTGGAGACCTTCATACCCGACTTCCAGAGGCTTTGTGATCTAGCTAACGCGAACATGTGGGAGGAACATAATGCCCTGATCGACCAACTGAGGCCGAGGTTCGATTCCCTGCCGCGCGATATCAGCTTCGATATAAACTCCTGGATCGCGGCCGAGAGAGATCGATATGTAGCTAGCATAGAGGACCACCTGGCCAAGGAGGCGGAATACCGCCGCAGAGCCGCCGAGGTCTGGGAGGAGAACAACTAGAATATGGGGTCAGGTCTTGAATCTTAAATTCTAGACCATTAATACGATACTGGTTCCTAAGAGCAAGGCTTCTAGCTTCCCGCCAGGCTATACTCTTCTATGAAGAATTCCACCCAGGGCTTGAAGGACTCAATCTCCTCGGAGGTCATGTCATCCAGGAATATTGTGTCGACGCTGGCGGCTAACTCCGCCAGGCGGGTGGCGGCCTTGGCATAGCGTACGATAGTGGGGAGGTCGCCCTTAAGCTTGATCTTGCCCTGCATCAAGCCCTTGGTCGCGTCAAGCTCCCCGAGTATAACCTGCTTCCAGCGATCGTAGGAGGCGGTTAGTATATGGCCTCCACCCTCACCCACATCAACGGGCACCAGGCGTACCGATCTGCAGTCCCCATGCCACAGGTCGAGGAGTATATACATGTCTTCATCTAGTCCCACCTCGGGTTTGGCTAGAATATGCAAGACCACCGTTCCTTCCCATCCCTGTGCAGCTTTTTTATATTCCGCGTCGTTTTGTATGTTTACCTCATAGGCAAGAAGCCACGCGGGGGTCCCCAGGATGTAAGGCTCCCACTCCACCTCGATCAAGTCGTTCATCAGCTTTGAGAAGCTGTCTTCCCACTCCGGTGTTCCATGTACATAAGGCATTTTTACCCCCTTTATTCGATCTTAAAATGCAAATATGCCCAGGTTCTTGCATTATACTATGCATCGTTTATAAATTGGTACTACCTATTTTCACCATGAACCTTTTACTTATTTAAAAATATATATTTTAGTGGATAAAAATACTTCTATGGCATACATTTAGGCCTCCAGAAACGCTCTCAGAGCTCTCATTAAAGCCCCCGTGATTGCTCACAGGGGCTATCCACACCCGGAGTCCATTTATGCTAAGGCGCATACCCCACCGTGGCATGCCCTCCATCCCATACACCGTTATAGTTGAAATACATGGCACGCTCAATGATCAAAGGTAGAGCGGGATATCCTGCATACTCAAAAGAGTATATGAAAATGGAGACGTCGCTGTCATTAAGCCAATCCCTGACAGGATACGTCCTCCTTTGGCGTGGGTGTGCTCCATCATGATTAGGATATGTGACATTACCAGAGGCATCAATAACAACAATCTTATAATGCGTAAGCTGATCCCCTGGATTGATTAAGCAGATGTATTCATCAAACCCTTCCCGAGTACATCCCTCGGCGAAGTACCAGGCCATTTTAGGCTGAGATGTACCCAACACGTCGTGTCCGCCGGTCCAGCCAGGACCATAGGAGAAATACATGGGACGCTCAGCTACTACCGGCTGGTCACTCTCTAGGTGAAAGCCGCAATCAACATCTGCTCCCATAGCCTGATTCACACTTAAGGTCCAACGTGAGTTAGCGCCAACCGTATAGTCTTCAATCTGTTCAGCACCAAGGCCCTTCATAAATGTGACGGTTAAATGAGCATCTGCATTATTGGCATTTTGAACAGCGAGCCAGGTATCAAAGCCCTCCCTAGTTGTCCCTTCAGCAAAATACCAGGAGGTTTTAGGGGAGTCAGTGCCCATGACCACGTGCCCACCTTCCCATTTACCCTGGTAGTTATAGTACATGGGGCGCTCCACCACTATGGGATCATCACAATGAACATGAGTTGAGACATCTTGCCCAGGTCCAACATCTCCATTGACAAAGACGGAGATCCGGGAGTTTGCGGAAGCCATGTAATCCTTATGCTGCACGTAGGCCCCAGCAGTGATATAGTCAATTCCTATATTTACTTCCTTGTCGTTGGGATTTTGAATACAGAGCCACTCCTCGAAGCCTTCCCTGGTGCATCCTTCGGCGAAGTACCAGTCGTAAGCTGGGGCGGGTGCCCCTGTTGTCACATGGCCCCCATCCCAAGAGAAGCCTTCCACGCCGCCCTTGTAGCTAAAGTACATGGGGCGTTCGGCGTAGAACTCTCCTTCGCCCCAGAGCTTGACGGATACATCCTGCCCCGGCCCTACCCCCACCAAAGGGTCATTTACATGTATCGAGACACGCGAGCTGGCGGGGATAAAGTAACTTCTGTCAACCGGGGCTCCTCCAAATAACATATAGCTCGCATTGACCTCGAGGCTTTGATCCCCGGGGTTCTGGATACACAACCACTCGCTGAAGGTATCTCTCGTGCAGCCTTCAGCGAAGTAGTATGAATAATAGTCAGGTACAAACACGGTAAAGAGCTTGCTGTTTGAAGTCCCCCCAGCGGTAGTCACAGTGACCTTGACCTCTCCGGAGACTCCCTCGGGCACCACTACATTAATCTGGGTATCGGACCAATATGTGTATTCGGTTGCTTTGACAGAGTCGAATTTTACATTAGAATATCCTCTAGTATCGCCAAATCTGTTTCCAGTCAAAGAAACAATTGCCCCAACACGAGCAGAGGCAGGATTGATAGTGGATATCTGTGGAGGCTCAATATATCCTCCCCCATCGATGGTATGAAGTATTATGCCACCATCGCCAACAGCCCAAGCGGTGTTCGGATCAATCGCCGTTACTCCACGTAATGTAGCCGTTGTACCCGATTTCTGAGGAAACCATGAAGCTCCTCCATCTGTAGTTTTGTAAATCTCGCCAATACAACTAACAACCCAGGCTGTATTTTTATTTACGGTACACACAGCTGTAATCTCATTGAACGATACTCCCTCTCCTTGTTTGCGCCAATTCTTACCACCATCATCTGTTTTTAGGACTCCAAACCCTACTGCCCATGCAGTATCTTTATCTAGTGCATCTATACCTAATACCTGCCCATCAGCTGTGTATTTACTCCAATTAACTCCACCATCTTTAGTTCTTACAATGCTTGATCCCCCAGTTGCCCATGCAGTTGTAGTATCTATTGCGTCTATATCATTAACGCAACTTCCGAATCCCAAAACACTACGGTCATTCCAGTTTAAGCCGCCATCAGTAGTCATGATGACTGCGCCACCATCCCCAGCTGCCCAGATTGTATTTTGGTCCACTGCAGAAACTACCGAAAGTGAAAATCCGGTTCCTGTATCTATTTCAGTCCAGATTGTACCTCCGTCGATGGTTTTCAGGATTTTATCGTTGCCGCCAGGTATTGCCCACACCTTATTGGCATTGATTACAGATACATCGAGAGTCGAATTAGTGCTGTAACAATTGTTCCAGTTATCACCGCCATCTGTAGTCTTAAGGATTCCGGACAATGTTGCTGCCCATGCCTTGTTCCCATCGAATGCATCAATAGACCAAATCTGGTTTTTAGTACCAGAATCTTGAAAATACCATCCCAACTGACCATCGGCTGCTTGAACGCGAGCACTTTCCCCTGATAAGGAGAGAACAGGAAGCATGGCTAGAATGAAAACCACAATCAGAGCAAACATGAAGATTCTTAAAGATTTCGCCTTACTTAGCATCTCTGCAGACCCCCCTTATAAATATGGATGGGAAAGGAGGATTTGCTTTATCGACAATCCCCCTTGTCTCCCATAAGCCCTTATTAGGTTAATGATTGTGAAGGAAATATATAGCCCTCTTTATCTTCTCACCATATATTGAATAGTCAAGCAAACCAATATATAGCAATACTTACTCGACATTTCCCCATATGCACCTCCCGATGCCAATAATATACCATCCAGGGGCAGGTTAGAACGCCCAAACCGTGGTTTACCTCCTTTCAATTCGGGGATTCTACCTGACATAGCATTGAAGACTACCTCCGGAACGATATCCGGAGATAGTTGAGCGATCAAGCTATGTTCCATATTCACTTCCTTTCGTTATCCGCTGCCTCAGGTGGGAGCTTGGGCCAGGGAGCGGATGCGGGCAAGGACCTCGGCGAACAGTTCCCCGGGTACCGCCACCTCCGCCATCCGGAAGACCGTCCTTCTGGCATGGTTTATGATCTTCGCACCTATCTTGATCAGCTTGAGCTGCACGCTTCTTAATGACCAGTGGGATACCTCGCTGGGCAAGGCGAATCGACGGAGGAAGTTGCCCAGGTTATAGGCCAGCACGAAGAGGGCCAGTCTCACCTGATTGGAGATGAAGCGAGAGCAGGAGAGGCGCGTCCAGGACAGGGCATACTTGCCCTCCTTGATCCACTGCTCGCAGTTTCCCCGCTGGTTGTAGAAACGCACCACCTTCTCCGCCCGTGCGCTTAAGTTGGTGATGATGAAACCAACCCTGGGGAAGAGTTCGCCTGCGTGCCACTCTATCTTGGCGATGACCCTCCTGGACCTGTCCCAGGAAGCCGCCCGGTAAGGAAAATCGTAGTAGAGTACCTTGGGTTTCATGGAGGGCCTGCCCACCGATCTTGTCATGAGGTGCTCTACATGGTCGTAGAGCCTGTTATTGGCCTTGATCCTCATGGCATAGAGGATTTTGTTGTCCTCCAGGTATTCGTAGACATCCGGGGAGGCGAAGGCGGCATCGGCCCTGAAGTAGATCTTCTTTCCCATAGCCTTGTATCTCTCCACTACGGGCTGCAGCAAGTCCCTCCAGCCATCGGCTGAGTGGACGTTACCCGGCCTCAGATGAGCACCCTCGCAATCACCGTATTGATTGAAGCATAAGAGGGGATGATAGCAGCGGGAACAGAAATGGATTAATAAAAGACGGACGCCCCGACTATATACTCGGATTGTCACTATAGCCGAGCAGAAGGGAGGCGTCCGATGAGAAAAGTGTATGCAGGGATCGACCTGGGGTGCAAGACCTGCGCCGGGGCGGTGAGGGACTCCAAGGGGAAACTGCTGGATACGTGCAGTTTCCCGACCAGCGCGGAGAACCTCATAGACTTCGTGTCGAATCTGAAGGGAGAGGTGAGGGTGCTCGTCGAGGAGTGCGAGCTAGCCGGATGGGTCTACAGAACCCTTCTGCCCCACGTTCATAGTGTTGAGGTGTCAGACCCCAGGCACAACGCGTGGATTGCCAAGGGGAAGAGGAAAAGCGATCCTGTCGATGCAGCCAAGCTCGCGGAACTCTTAAGGGGCGGCTTCTACAGGGCGGTCCACCACCCTGAGGAGGAGGAGATGGCCACCTTCAAGATAGCCGTGCAGCACTACGACCAGATGACAAAGACAACGACAAGGCTGCAGAACCAGATCAGGGCCCGCTTCCGCCAGCAGGGGATGGTGTTCGAGGGAAAGGGCATCTACGGGGCGAGGGGCAGGCAGAAGGCGATCTCCATGGTGGAAAGCGAGGCCATAGCCGAGATCCTGCTGCAGGACTTCCGCCTCCTGGACGGTGCCCAGGAAGAGAGGGCCAGGGCAAGAGCGCTTGTGACGAAGCTCTCCAGGAGCTTCCCGGTGATAAAGAGGCTGGAGAGGATCCCGGGGGTCGCCACCATCTCAGCCTCCAGGTTCGTCGCCTATGTCCAGAACCCCCACCGCTTCAACACGAAAGGGCTCGTTAACTTTTCCCAACTGGCGGTCACAAAGCGGGAGAGCGGCGAATCCCTCATCGGGGGGGAGCACCTGTCCAAGGAGGGGAACGGCTCCATGAAGGCGTTGTCCAGGACGGTCTTCAACGGTGTCATGAGGACCAGGAGGATGAACGGCATCAAGGATTATTACCTGAGGTCGCTTCGCAGGACGAAAAACGAAACCCATGCGAGGCTCAACACCCAGAGGAAGATACTGGCCGTGATGAACGCCGTCTGGAGGGATGAAACAGAGTACTCTGACGACCTGGTGACGGGAAACGGGGCTAAAAGGACGCTTTAGAGGGAGAAGCCCCGGGAAGCTTGACTCCCGGCGGCCCATACGCCTCCCTTCCAAAGCGGACCGGGCGGCCTCGGGAAGCCTCTGCAACGGACATGTGCCGGCTCTCAGGGCGAGGCACTCGAAATGGATAGGCCCCGAGGCCCACAAGCCCCGATGAAACCATAGGCGGCGGCCCTTTATCAAACAAGGGCTTGCGAGCCTCTGATAGGTGCCTCGGCGCGAAGACCGGAAGCGGCGTACGAAGGTTTTGAAAGGTTCGCGGGATGCGAGGGGAAGGTCAGGCCACCACTGGACGTGAGACAAACGGGGCGTCCTCCAAAGCAAGACATACACGAAGGAGAACCACCGCAAGGTGGCGTAAGGGGAAGCGTTGTCTTGACTTTGGCTTTAATAGGTG
>Ga0180433_10009689_pt1 | contig 11749 bp, 15 predicted proteins | sample SS_ome_8_FD_132980 | JGI IMG/M metagenome (GOLD analysis project Ga0180433, IMG submission 132980) | Hypersaline lake sediment archaeal communities from the Salton Sea, California, USA - SS_1_D_1 metaG | ecosystem: Environmental > Aquatic > Non-marine Saline and Alkaline > Hypersaline >... | reverse complement strand
CTTTGAAGAGGAGGTTTCTGGGGCTAGTGAAATGTTGACATTGGATCAACAAGAGTTTTGGTGGCATAGATGGACTTCTGAGAGCAATGTGTGGCATAGTAAACAGTTTCTTGACTTTGAAAAAGACGGGCCTCGAAGAAATACAGAACTTGTAACAGGAATTGAAGCACCTTCTATACAAATACATTCTTTTGATTGGAATTTAACATATTATGAAGTAACCGCTTTACCCGCAACCGCCACTTTAATTGGTTGTGTCAATGATGATGAAGTAACCTCACCAACATTGGGCTATACGTTTGATGCAGAAACTTTATTACTAATTCCTCCCTCTATTAGACGTACCGTTACGACAGGAGGAAGTCTTTCTTGGACGTTGAATATAAGTTTTGGATATCGACCTACTGGATGGAATAAGTTTTACTGGGCTCATTGGGATAAAGACCCTTGGTACAGTTTTTGGAAAGAAGGTGCAGTTCATGGAGGTTCAGGGGATATTGGAGAGGATGAGCATATAACAGGTCCATGGAACTATATCGCTACCGAAGGTAATGAAACGGATGTGTTTAAGCCGTTTGAACCTAAAGATTTTACTGCAATCTTACCTCCACCAGCATCTTAAACTATGTCAATACCGACTAATAGAGCAAAACAAGTTCGACAGGGTGATACGCTTTCGGCCTCCGCTTGGAATCGGTTAGTGCGACAGGCGAATGCTAAAGACGTAGGCCCTAAAAGTGCTGTAACGCAGTTCCAACGACTTCAAAGTCGTATAGCTCCATACATAGACCCTGTAGTAGCTATACTAGAAGACGCCGCTGAAAGAGGAGACGTGGTAGAGTTGCGGGAAATGCTTCAATCAGACCGTTACCCTCCAGTGTATACTGCCAGAAAGTTTCAAGCGGATAATAATCCTGAGGTTACCTTTGGGATTGTTATACGTAAGTCTGTTCCAGCAGATCGAGAAGCTCTTTTAGAAGTCAATGGTCTGCACTTTTTTGCTAATGTAGACTCTTCTTATGGGTACGGTTACGGTTTAGGCGGAGAGGGACAAGGGTATCCAACCTATACTGAGAATACAGATGAAGCTTATGGCTATGGATACGATGATTATGGAGAAGACCCTTTACAAATTGGGGAAGTTGTTGGCCCAAAGCATAATTCCCTAAAGCTATGGAGGGATAAACCCGGATATATTTTCATGGGTGAACGGCCTGAGTCTGTTGATGGTTCTATTGTTCAACGTGTGTTTGAGTCTTCAAAAGGTATTGGAAAAACCATCGGACAGACTGGGACACCTGAATATATCACAGTCGATGATATAACTTTTGTCCAAGGGATCGATTGTTGGGATGGAGAAAGTGAATTCAAAGTCTTCAATCTTTTCAGCGACGAAGTTGTGCCAGGGCTTGATATATCTTTTGAGTGGGATTGTCGCAGAAAACGCTGGCATGTACGAGATATTGAATGCCCGCCTGAATAAATAGCACCCCACCACCCATAGGTGGCACTCCAGAAATTTCTGGAAAAACCCAGACAGAGGGCTTGACTGAGCCAACAGACAGTGTATAATAGAACATGCCAGCAGTAGAGACGGGTCACCCCTCACTGGCGGGGTTTATTTATTAGCCCACTGGATAAATTAAATGGAAACCGATCTAAGAAAACTCTCTCTTGACGTCATTTCTCCGTTGTGCCCGGCAACGCAGAAATTCTTTAATAAGTTAAGAATCGACCCTGAAGAACGTATCCGTTTATCAATGTCAACGGATATGCGGCACTTCAAGGCTGAATTCTTCTCTTTCAAAAAACACTGGCAAACAGGTCAAGTACAGCGTTGTGCTCCTGGGTACAATACGGCTGTACGGTTTCCGCAACGAATTCCCGAACGTCGCAATCTCGAAGCAGATAGATGGCAGTTTGGGGCTACTGACTTGACCGCTCTGCTAATCCACTATCACTGGCGGCCTGAGCAAATTAGTTTTGCTGACGAAGTGACTCGTAGCCAGTATAAATACCTGCTTGCAAATTTTCTAAGACAAACCTATGGAGTTCAAAATAGAGAGAATTTAGAAGGGTTTCGTTTTCTCGATTCTCCAGAATTTAAGCTGGGTGTGTATCAGAAAAAAGCCCTTCGTGCTTCTATGTTTACCGAAGGTTTCGGTTATTTCATGGAGCAAGGAACAGGAAAAACCGCCGTTGCTATCGCAAGAATCTGCAACGAGTCTTTGCGAAAGAAAGAAGTACAATACCGTGTATTGATCGTCTGCCCTAAGAATGTGCGAACAAACTGGGAAGAAGAGTTTCATAAATTCAGCACTGTTGCGGGCCGCGTAACTGTTGTACGGGGCGACAAGCTCAATCGTTATAAATGTATCGTTGAGGCTATGCAGAAGCCTGCTGAAGATAGCGAAGAGAAGTTCACGGCTGTTATTATCTCCTACGATAGCGTTGAACGAACTTTTGAGCCTTTGAAGATGATCGAATGGGATTTGTGCATCCTTGACGAGTCCCATTACATCAAAAATTCAAATACGAAAAGATGGAAGGCTCTCCGTAAACTTCGAGACCGGTGTAAAGCCCGGATGTGCTTGACAGGCACCCCGATTACAAATACTATGCTCGACTTGTATACACAATTTGAGTTCATGGGTGATAACTGGAGTGGTTTTACTTCGTATAACTCTTTCAAAAGTTTCTACGGGAAGTTCGCCAAAGTCTCTTCTTCGCAGAATCAAGCCGGGTATAAGAAACTTATTGGCTTGGATAACATTCCGATGATTCAAGAGCGGTTGGCACGTCAAGCATTTTTGATTAAGAAATCCGATGCACTCCCAGACCTGCCACAAAAGACTTACGATATTTGTGAAGTCTCAATGACGAAAGAGCAAACGGAAGTCTATAAAAATGTCTGTGCTGAGATAGCCGTTGAGTTGGAGGATGAGCTTAACAGTACAGACAACCCGGTGCTCGTGGTCAATAATATGTTGACCAAAATGCTGAGACTTGCACAAATTACTTCAGGGTTTGTTGGGATTAGTGAAGTTCTGGATGAAGAAGGGGAAGTTATCCAAGAAGCTATCATCAATCGTTTTGATCCGAACCCTAAAATCGATTCGCTAGTAGAAATTCTGAAAACTAAAGAGCCGTATCAAAAAACGATTATCTGGGCTTGCTGGGTTCAGGACATTCGTTCAATTGCTGCTCGTTTGCGGTTAGAAGGTATTGATGCGGTCACCTATTATGGAGCAACCTCTGACGTAGACCGAGCTACTGCGGTTTCTAGATTTAACTGCGATTCAACCTGTAAGGTGTTTATCGGAAACGCCGCAGCAGGTGGAACGGGTATCAACCTGCTAGGGTATGACTTGCGTAAGAAGTACAATGGGAAGAAACCAAAAACTTATTGTGACCATGTGATTTATTTTTCACAGAATTGGTCACCAACCGCCCGCTCTCAATCAGAAGATCGGGCACATCGTAGAGGTACAGTCGGGCACGTTCAATATACAGATTTAATGGTTCCTCTTTCGATCGACCATGAAATCCGTGAAGCTGTTGTGAACAAAAGGTTAAACGCTATGAAGATTCAAGACGTCCGAAGAATCGTAGAAAGGATGAAAGGCAAGTAAATGAGTCGTGTCTTTATTATTGAAACCCCGACTGTTAATGTAGCACCTGCGGAAACCTGGGGCGAGATTCATATTTTGTTTCCAGAGGGTGTACCTGTCCCACCGTATGAAACGAATCAGTACACTGGATACGTGATTGAGGAATTAGAGCGGCAGAAGTTTAATCCACAAGTTGATCGTTTTGCTCTAGTGGGTCCGGTCGTTTCTACCGCTATTGTAGTCGGTGCTTTGATTAGCCGATACAAAGCTGTAAAAGGCTTGATTTACAATGTTAGCCGTAATGAGTATGCTTTGCGTACTCTTGGAAAGTGGCAATATCCTGGTAAATGGAAGAAAGGTGAAGATTCTTAAATGCAAAAGACTCCACTTAAAGAGACGTTAGCAGATGTAGAAAAGCTGCATTCACAATTATTCTCACACTTATTGGAAACAAAAGAAAGGGTTTCTAAACTTGAGCTCCGTGATGTTTGTACGGTAGGGTACTGTGCAAAGGAGATTGCAAAGCTTCTGAAAGACTTGCGTATTGAATATGACAAGCTTTCAGAATTAGCCCAACGTATTGCCTGTCTTCGGTGGGTGCAGTTACAAGAAGACGCCCCTGAGAAGATTGAAACGGAGTTATACAAATGCCGACCTGACCTACAAATGTCTGCTAATATTCCTTCGCATAGCAAGGAGCCTGAGAAGTATATCGAGCTTCTCAAATGGATCGGTGTTGAGGAAGCTGTAGCTAGTACAGGACTCCTTCGAGTCCATTGGCCGACATTAAAAGAAGTTATCACAGAGCAGCAGTCTTTGGGTAAACCGCTCCCAGCAGGTATTTCTGCTGATAAAACGCACGCCCACTACACTATTAAATATCGAAGCAAGGGAGGTTCAGGAGAATGACCGCTGATGAAAAAGCAGTATCTAATTTGATCAATGTAACTCAATTCTTATGTGATCTTGAAGACTCTTTGAATGATTCCGATACCATTGAAGAAGCAGTCAGTAATGCAGTTCATGGGTGCGACCGTAAGCACTTGAAACTTTTTACTGAACTACTTCTTAAAGAGCTCGGAGTTTTGACAAATGAACAAATCTAAGCTAGCCAGAAACCGTCGTTTTGAAGAGTATGACTTTGTTAGCTTGATAGCCTCAATTTGTGAGGAAGTAGATGACACTTATACTCTAGCAAAAGAACTGGTCAAGCAATGTAACGAAGAACGTCTTCGTTTTCTTGTTCAGATGATAAACGTAAAATTGGAGCAAAAACATGAAGCCTGAAGTTCTAGCCAGAGAAATTGAAAAAATCGTTGTTACAACGGACATGCACGATGTAGCTCTGCGGATTGTGGATACAATCGATCCAGTTCTACTAGACGTGTTTCTAACTAGAGTAGGTCACGAGCTAGAAGAGACTGGTTACTATGATGAAGACGAGTGTGATAACGAAGAGGAGGACGATTACGACGATTATGATGACGAAAGCTTATGTTCTGGTGGATTTTTATAACAGCTAGCTTAGACTTATCAGGAAAGGTCACATAATGACCAAAACTAAAGCAGAAAAATATCAAGCTCTCGCCGAACTACTCACTGAAATCGTAGAGGCCGAACAAAAAGGTTGTGAATATCGTGTTGAGAGACTTCTGTCTAATGGTGCATGGCAGAAACCTATTGATCTCCGGCTTTTCAATACGGAGTGTGAATATCGCATAATATATCCGCCTCGGAAGATTTACATCAATGAATATCCAGCTGGTTTGGACTGCGGTGTTTTTTATGAGAAGCCCGAATTAGCGGACCTGCACGCCCAACCCGGAAGAACCGCCCGGCTGTGTTTTGTCGAAGTGCCGGAGGAGTCGGGCTATTTTGAGCCGGAAGAACGGTTTCAGTTTAAGGTTGAAGCTAGTGGGTATTACATTATTGATACTGAGAAAAATCTCAAGGCACCTTTTGGTACAGGAGGTAGAGCTATGGAAGCCCTTGATAAACTAAGGCGGAATGGTGATACTTCTGGCTATGAATGGGTTGAGGTATAAAGTCAATAAATAGGTAAAACGTATCTTGTGTTTCTGTTTAACCCTCTGTTTTGAAGGAGCCGGGTAATGGCTAAGAAACGTGGACAAAAAGCTGGTTACAATCGTCCCACACGTACCTCAAAGATGCTGTCTCAGACAGAAAAGGAGAAGATCAAAAAGACGACAAAGCCTCTCGGTGAGTTGGCACGAGAACTTGACGTGCCTCTTGAGGTAGTCGTTGCAATTCGTGGCGAAACTCCGGTTCCTGTTGGAATGTAGCTCCCCGAGGACTATTAGCCGTAAAGCCTCAGCGGCGTAAATGAGGCACCAGTACCTTTTCTAGGAGTTGAGAGTAATGGAAGAAAGAAGTAATGCTATTGTACCGAAGCGTGACATTAGTGGTTTGCCCGCTGTGCCCGAGTATCTTCGGGTAGATCATGATGATACTATCGACCAGCTAAAGGAGTACGTAAGGCCACCGCGTATTAAAGTGGTCCAAGCACTCTCAGATACCGAGTTGGTCGATGATTTTGGAGTCGGGAGTGTAGTCTTGCTACCTCAAGGGCTCTGTGTCATGGAAATGAAGTTCGACGAAAAGGCTCGTCCGAAGCCGGATCAAGTTGAACCGATGCTTTTCACCCCGCTGTTTTTCTTTGCAGAGTTTGTCTGCTGGAATCCACGGGACTTGAAAGGTTCTGTAAATGCAATTCGGGATCGTTCTTTTGATCCAAATTCGGATGTGGCGATGCGAGCCCGTGACCCAAGGGCACGGGTTGCTCCGTATCCCGAAGACTCCAACTATGAAATTCAATATGCTGAACACATGAATTTCATTGTGAAGATTCAGGGTATCGATGATCCGTGTGTACTTTCGTTTGCACGATCTGAGTTCTCTGTTGGTCAGCGATTCGCCGGGATGGCGAAGATGCGTTCGCAGAAAGGTTGTCCCCTTTATGCGGGTGTGTACGCTGCTCATATCGGACATCGGATCAATACCAAGGGGAATTGGTATGGGTTGGATATTACCAATCCACCCGAGGATATTTCTCCTTTTGTTGGTCCCGAGGAAGCGGAGATTAACAAGAAGCTCTACGAAGAGTTCAAGGAGCAGCACGCGGAAGCATTGATCCGTGTGGATTATGAGGATGAATCTGTCAATTCCGCACCTAGCGAAGCGGCAGATACTATGTAACTTCTAACATCGAAGTAACCCCACGGTACGTACGTGATGGGTAGAAGATGAAGAGGTAGACCTGGGCAACGTCGATAAAAGGCCCACATTATCAGCCTTACAGAGCCGCAGTGTGACAACCCTCTTATTGGATTCTCCGGTATGTCAGCGGTAGTCTTGTGATCGAGGGTGCAAATCCCTTGAGGGCTGCTTGAAAAGTGGCGATACGGCTGCTTGAAACATTGAATTTGCATCTTTCCCAAAACCGACATTCTTTGGGAAGTCCTACATCTGGAGTATTGTCTTGGATATTCTTGCCGAATTAGCCAGATGGAATTTTGAGGTAGATAGCGTAGTCGGGAATACCGCCCGATTCCGCTGTGTACTACCAGAGCATGAAGACAAGAACCCTAGTGTTATCCTCCAGCTTGCTGATACTGAAAAGTATCAGCAAGGACAGTGGTATTGTCCTGTCTGTGCTACCGGCGGCGATATTTATAGGCTGCTGGGATTGGCGAACAACTTACCCGGTGCTGTGTTTCGTCGTATGTATGATGAAACTGGCCGGAAAGTGAATGTAAAAAACATTCAACAGTGTTATTATGCACTGTGTAAAGCGGGTCATGTTACAGTTCCAGCCCGTGACGCCATGCGAGAGTTGGAAAAACGAGCAGTTTCTAAGGAAACTCTTGACAAGTACATGATCGGGTTCGACTCTGAAAAGAAAAATATAACTATTCCAATCCAGTGGGGTTCCCGCTTTGTAAATGTACGCCGATACACTCCAGGGGGAACACCGAAGTTTCAACATTATGCCCGAGGTTTCGGTAAGATAAACACTTTGTTTCCACAGGATCAAATCACGTATAATAAAATCGTGATTTGTGGTGGCGAAATAAAAGCCCTGGCTGTTTTGGAGCGACTAAATGCCCACGGCATCGGTGCAATATCTCAGTGTAATGGAGAAAATAACTGGAACTCAGAGCTAACACCTTACTTTCTGAACAAGAAAGTCTGGCTGTGTTATGACATTGACGCAACAGGTCAAAAAGGTGCAGATACCATTTGTGCTTTATTGAAAAATAAAGCGAGTTGGGTGGGGAAACTAGTCTTACCTTTGGAAGCTGCCGTTTATCCTAACGGTGACGTAAATGACTACTTCGGGGACCACGGAGCGTCTACCGAAGATTTCTTGAAACTTTTAGAGGATTGTGAGGAATGGGTCGGAGAACTGCAAGGCGGCTTTAATAATGAAGAACCTGTTTCTGTTCCGCTTAAAGCACTCTCTGGATATAAACGGCCTTTCAACTTTAGAACAACTGCTTATATCTCTGGTATTGATGATAGTGCTGCTTACAAACTCCCTGTTGAAATAAAGGCAACTTGTACCAATGACTCAAAAGTCTGCTCCTTATGTAAACTCCAGCAAATGCCAGGGTTTGATTTTCGAGAAGGACATACCGAAAAACTGGACGGGAGGAATCCTGACTGTTTACGAATCATTGGAATGGACTCTTCCAAACAGCGATCGGGTTATAAGCATTACCTTGGAATACCGGATGCGTGCGAAAAGTGTAACATTGACGAAAGCGACGAACTCCTCACAGTTCGATATGCGTTGCTTTCGGATACCGAAGCAGATACCGATAACCCAGTAGCCGCAGCGATTATAACTGAAGGGAGCGAATTACATTATGGTGACGTATGTTATGTTGAAGGACGGGCGGATAAGTCGCCTCTCACGACAGAAGAAGTCCGGTTTGTCACAAAACACAAACCCAGGGACATACTTTCTGAGTACAAAGTATCCGACTCGAAAGACCTCGAAAAGTTCAGGCCGAAGGACGGATCGTATGAGTCGCTTGACTCTAAACTCAATGCGATTTACCACGATCTTGAACGTAATGTCACGTTCATCTATGGTAGAAAAAATCTCCATATTCTCTTTGACTTGGCCTTTCATTCTCCATTGTGGTTTCAATATGCGAATGCACTAGAACCCGGGTGGGTTTCTGTTTTAATTGTTTCTGAAACTGCTCAAGGCAAGTCTACGATTATGCGTAGACTCTTACAGCACTACGGATATGGAGCATATATTGATGCCGCCAACACCACAATCGCCGGGCTTATCGGGGGTGTTAAAACAGTTGGAAAACGACAGTTTCTTAAATGGGGCGTGTTACCCCAAAACGACAAGAGACTTGTTTGCATTGAAGAATATGCAAATGCTCCCGTTGAATTACTCCGAGCAATGCGAGCCGCAAGAGACAGCGGAGTGGTCAAGCTTGACAAAATTGATAAAGGGGCTGCCAAGGCCCGTACTAGAACAATTGTTCTTAGCAACCCTAAAAGAATTGTCCCACATGGGGCAGTCGCAGATGGTCTTACCTTAATGGAAGATTTGGTAGATCGTCCTGAAGACTTGCGACGTTTTGATGTAGGGATGTGGGTTTCAAAGCTGGAGAACGAGGAACACCATGAAGCGTCAACACCTGTTTACTCGGACGATGCTTGCCATGAATTGATTACGTGGGTTTGGACTGTTCCACCAGAAAACATTGTATTCACAGAGGGTGCAATTCGACAGCTTCGTCAGACGCAAATGACGAGAAAATACCCTTTCCTTCATTTGGTCGGAGGTCGAGAGTTTGAGGTTAAACTAGCCCGACTTTCAGCGGCACTTGCCGCCCGTGTTTACTCTGAACAAGAAGGAAATCTTATAGTTGAAGCACGACATGTTGCGTGGATTGAAAAGTTTTTAGACGAACTCTATTCAGAAGAGGAATTCGGTTATGCTTCTCGTCTACGAAATGAAGCGTTTATGGATGAAGAATGTACGAAGGATCAATTGGTAGAGATTGTCCGAGACGCCAGCGATCCTAACACCTTTATTGAATTCCTGACTAGATATAATCGGTATCGATACGACGATCTGAAAGCCGCTGTAGGTGATAGCTATACTTATGAGCGAACCTATCAGCAGCTTCTTATAATGGGCTGCCTTGTACCAGAGGAGGATACGCGATGGAATCACGCATACTTACCGACCCGTAGATTGAAGAAGCTCCTGCCAGAGTTGAAGCAACACTTTATCCGTTACAAAGTAAATCAGGATTCAATGTGATGAGTATGTATGAATGTCCTTATTGTTGGAATGTTGTATGTGTCTGTGGACATAAGTACAAAGATTGGTCTATTGATGACCTCCAAAAACGGATCGAGATGCTTCAAAAACTATTAGACGACAAATTTAAGAAATGGGAGTCACGTAAATGTCTTATAACTGTGACCGATGGAAAGTAAAACGCATAGAAAATTTACATATACCTTTTGAGGAGTTCTTCAAAAGTCCCAGAACCGACTGGGCACCAAAAGTCGAACACTTTGAAAATTCACGGTGCCGAATTTCGTGGTCTGAAACGATCTATGTTGTTGGGGTTTTAGTAGACACCGACTTAAGTGTGTACGGCATCAAAACTGAAGGAGAAGGGAGTGGCTTTGTTTATAATGAATTTCTTGTGCCTGCCTTATGTAAAAGTACGGGCGAGCTAGAAGTTTTAACTTCTTGGGAGCGTGGCGATGCTGTTGAAAAAATATATGTTTCTGATGGAAAAATTCTAGTCGAAGACCTTCTTGCATAGGTAAAATAAATGTTTTTCGCTCACAAAATACTTTCTGCAAAGCCCTACAATGGGCAGGAAGTTCGCTATGTCCAGTCGAAGCTTGACGGTCACAGAATTACCTTCTTTAGACAAGAGATTGGTTCTCCAATACCTATACGGGCCTTTACCCGCGAAGGGACTGACTTGTGGCCGCTTCTCTCGAAAAAAGCAAAAGAGGAAGACATCTGGCCATGGCTCTCAGAACTCTTAACACTACCTAATCGAAGCAGTGTAGATGCTGAGCTATACATCCCAGGGTTCACCTCTTCAGCAGTTAAAACTGCGATTAAAGACGGCGACCCGAACCTAACCATTTCAGCATTCGCCGTTCCTTGGTGGCAAGGTGAAAAGATTTATCATGCGTCTTTGCAGTACGCCATGGATCGGTGTACTCTCTGCAAAATCCCTTTTGCAGATTTCATAACCCTGAGTGACCCTGCTTCGATCAATCCCGAGGTTTGGCTGGCTAAATGTCCTGCTGAACTTGAAGGTTATGTAGTGAAGCAAGCTAACTATGAAGGTTGGTGGAAGTTGAAAAAGGAAAAAACCATTGACGGTTTTATCACCGGCTTTCAGGAGGGTAAGGGCAAGTATAAAGGTACGCTTGGTGCCTTGGAAATCTCGGTCTATGGTCCTAATGGGGTCTCTGTTGAAATCTGTGCTTGTTCTGGTATGACAGATGGAGAAAGAGCTATGCTCTGGTCTTCATGGGACACCTTCATGTTTAAGGTTTGCGAAATCAAGTACCAGAACGTTGCGGCAAACGGACGCCTAAGGCATCCTATCTTTAAGCGTATGCGTACTGATAAAACACGGAAGGAATGTACCACGGCTCAAGACTTGGACCTTCTTAGATATTGGAATAAATGATGAATGTAATTTACAAGTATGAACTTGCTTTAACCGATGAACAACTGCTTAATCTACCTGTTGGTGGTGTGATCTTATCAGCCCAAGAGCAGAACAATAGTCTTGTACTTTGGGTAATTTGTTCTTTAGACGCTGTAGACTCTGGAGAGATAGAGCAGCGAATTATCCGAATAGTCGGTACAGGGAACCCTTATCCTGAGGGTCAAAATGAAATGCGGTTCATTGATACCATTCAATCTGGGCCATTTGTCTGGCACATCTTTGAGAAGCTACATTCTGGAGTACAGAGTGTAGATAGTACGATTGAAGAAGTTCTTAAAAAAGCTATGTTCGAGGCCTATGAAAAGCATCTTCCAAAAAACATTTAATCCGATGCCTACCTGGGCACGTCGGATTAGATAGGTGAAGGCT
>Ga0180433_10009687_pt1 | contig 11749 bp, 13 predicted proteins | sample SS_ome_8_FD_132980 | JGI IMG/M metagenome (GOLD analysis project Ga0180433, IMG submission 132980) | Hypersaline lake sediment archaeal communities from the Salton Sea, California, USA - SS_1_D_1 metaG | ecosystem: Environmental > Aquatic > Non-marine Saline and Alkaline > Hypersaline >... | reverse complement strand
TGGAACCATTAATCCCAAGCTGCTCTTTATCCCTAAATACTGTTCTTTCGGGGATTATGATAACAGCGGGGCAGTAGAGCGGTCTAATTATAAAGTATTGAATGAGGAGTTCGGGGATCAGTTTGGTGTTTATGACACGGGTGGTGGATATGGAACTAATGGGATTGCTTTTCGTGTCAAGAATATGACTGAAGATATGGTGGATATGCTTGAGGGATTGGATAATTATCCTGTCATTGATGAAGAGGCTATGTCTAATCTTGAATATGATATGTTCCAGGAAGGCTGGAGTGATTGGGCTGAGAGTGATTATTTAAGGACGTTGCGTGGTAAGTTTGAGGATGGGGAACTTTCAGATGATTATGAATTCTTCTTAGATGCTGAAGAAGAATGGCAGGAAGAAGCAACGAATAGGATGTTCCATGACCTTGCCGATACTATAGGTGAGTATTGGATGATTGAATCGGGCGGTAATACTTATATTGATGTAAATAAAATTGCAGAGGCTACGGAACTTAAACATTTATTGGATTATAAACTAGCGCGACCAGCAATGGGGGATGTGGAAAGGCCGGAAGATTTCAAACCAAGGTATGGGGTGAAAAAACGCTATGTTTAATTTAGATAATTATGAATGGTATGTGTCTGAGGTTAATAGCAGCCTAGACAATTCGCTCTATTACCTGCGTTTTCTTTTTGATGAGGCCGAAGACAAGGAGCCAGTTGCTGAACTGGCTATTATGATTAATCAAATAAAGGAAAAGCTTGCCGCCAATGCCCAGGAGGTCCGGGAGAAAGTTGAGCGTGAGAAATCTGAAAAGGACCGCAAGCACGAAGAATTTATTAAATCAATTCGCAAAGCTTACTTTGAAGAAACAGGTGAACATCTTGTTCTTGATGTGAAGGACATGGTAAATGTTCTGCGGCAGGAGCATGAGCGTATCATGAAAGAACGCCGTGCTTATGACGCTCCGAAAGTCGAGTGGGAGAATTTTATTACACAACCCAATACAAAAAAGCTTTGGGTTAAGGAAATGCGTAGTAAATTGAGTGACATCAGTGAAAAAAGAAGAACTTCTAATCAGAACAGTGAAAGGGATTCACAATGAACGTTATCTCAGATGGAAGAGAGATCCAAAAATATATGAGTAAACCGCTCAGTAGGTCGAACTATGCTAGGCTTGGCAAACAGACGTTGCCTGATCACATCATGAAGAAGATCGAAAGAAAGGCGAACACTGCCAGGGTAGCATCGGGTCAGGATACTTCCAATCCTATGCATCAGTATCTTCAGAACTCTAACATGACCCGGAGTGCTCAGAATACACTCATATATGAACCCTACATGAATCCCCTCATTGATAAGCAGCATTTGGAATTTCCGGCTGACCGGATGCGGCAGAATCAAAGGTTTTGGGATTATTTTCTTCATGACCCGATGCTGTCCATGGGTATCCGGCTCTTAGTCGAATTCCCGCTTTCCAATTTTACGCTGTCCCATCCGGACCCGGAACTTGAGGATCTGTACAATGAGGTTTCCGAAGAATTGGACCTCTTCAATCTGATCCTGAACATGGGTATTCAATATTATGTCATCGGGGAAAGCATTCCGTTTGGGTTTGTAGATAACCCGGCGAACCCGAAGATATGGACCGACTTTATCCTGCTGAATCCGGATTGGGCCATCATCCATCGTCACCCCACTGCCCGGCCAAGAGGCCATGGCAGCTTTGGTAAATATTCGATTCTGTATGCTTTCTACAAAGATCCAAGTCTCCGGAAGATCGTAGAAGACGGTCCTTCATCGAAATCCACAGGTGATTTGTATCGTCAGATCCCCAATGACATCTTGCTTTCGGTCAAGAACCGGACTTACATGCGGCTCCCGGACATCCAAACCGGGTATTTCTACCGTGTTGGTAATTACTGGTCCGGGCGCGGTGAATCCATTGTGAAGTCCTGTGTGATGCCGCTCATGTACCGGGATAAGTTGCGTGAAGGGCAGTATGTCATCGTGGACCGCCACATCACGCCGACCGAATTCTATATGATTGGTGAAACCAATCAGCCAGCCACGGTCGAAGAGCTTGAAGCGTTTGATGGAGCCATGCAGGGTATTTGGAATGGTGCCAACAAAGCCCTCATTTGGCATCACGCTCTCCGCATCCAATGGGAAGGCGCAACCGGGCGGCTCCTGCCCCTTCAGCCGGAATTCCAATATGTAGAACAGCAGGTTCTGACGGCCCTTGGCCTCAGCCGGGCATTCCTGTACGGTGAAGGTCCGACCTACGCCAATGCGTCCGTGGCCCTGGAAGTCCTGGTTTCCAGGTTCATTACATTCCGTCAACAGCTTGAAAAACTGTTACTTAACCAAATTTTTGCCCCCATGTGTATTTGGAATGGAATCTATAAAGAAACACCGGATTCCGTTAAAGAGGAGTCCAAATACAAGTTTATGAAGCGAAAACGTGCCTTGGATCTTCCCACAATTAAATGGGATAAAGAAAATTTACGAGAAGACCGGGAAAAAATTAATATGATTGCCGGGTTTGCGGAGCGCGGCGTTCTTCCTTTTGAAGAACTTTGGAAGCAGCTTAACCTTGATCCGAAGGCAATGCGTGAGAAACTGAAAGAACAATTGACGGATCTTCCTGGAGCAGCTAACATCCTGAAGGGCAGTGAGTTGGGTGGTGGATTGCCCGGTGAGATTGCTCCTCCTATGATGGGTGGCGGCATGGGTGCAGCCCCTACTCCGGTTGGTGAACCAGCATTCGAAGGTGGCATTGAAGAAGGTGGTGATTTGAGCGAAGTTATTCCTCCGGAATCACATAAAGAGCCAAGTTTGCCAACAAGTTTGTAAAAAAAAAGAATATAATTCGATTTCAACCCTATTATAAGTAAATAGGATACAGAAATCTAAGCATTTGGAGATTTGTTTTGCGTAGAAACAGTACCATGACCATTAAGGCTTGTGTTTGCCCGGATTGCGGGAAAGAATACCGTGGCAAAAAGGAGCACCACGCCTGTAATAAGTCAAAAAACAAACCTTTGATGAACAATGGAAAAAGGAGCATGAAAAATGGGTAAAGTCGGAGTTGATAGATTTGCGAACAAACACCAGCTTGATGATGACCGGGCACTGGTGCAGCCCCGCAAGCAACCCAGTATTGCAGAGCTTTTTGAAGCAGATGAAAAGAAGAAAAAAGAAGCTCAGAAAACGGATGTCGTGGACGATGGCCGTGGTGAACTGGTTGCCGATGCAAATGATGATGTGAATGAGTTCCTGCGGAGCCAGGGTAAGGATGATAACGATTCTCAGAATCCGAACATCCTGTTCCAGTTCTCCGACAACGCCAACACCGATGTCTCCCAGTTCGACCGGGAACAGGCTTCTGAACAGAAAGACGATGTGGCCGACAACACCACGAAACCTTCCACGGATGACCGTGATGAATACGTTTCGGAGGCTGGCCCGGACGATCTTTCCGCTTTCGAAAGCGAACAGAAGAAAACCCAGCAGGTTGCAGCGCAGAAGAAAGAATGCGACAAGTGCAACAAAGCAATGGATGACTGCAAATGCGCTGACAAGTCAGCCCAGCTTGATGGCGAAGCTGCCCCCGAAGCCGGAGCCGAAGCACCCGCAGAAGCTCCTGCCGAAGAAGCCCCGGCTGTCGAAGAAGCTCCCGCTGAAGCTCCGGCTGAAAGCGAAGGTGAAACCGCACCCGCAGAGGGTGAAGGCGAAGCTGCTCCCGCTGAAGCTCCGGCTGAAGGCGAAGGCGAAGCGGCTGCTGAAGGCGAAGGCGAAGCGGCTGCTGAAGATGATGACAAATCGGCTGAGGCCGTGGCCAAGAAAGTCAAAGGCCGCTGGGCGAAGCTCGTCCCGGCCATGCTCTTCAATCCTTTTCAGCTTGAGCAGAAAAAAGCTGTGGCTTTCAAAGTCGGCAATGATGTCATTCTGATGCCCAGCAAAAAGCCCACCCGCACGGAATGGTTGACCGCCAAAAACGTGATCAGCGAACACCGTGACCCTTCCGTCCTCCGCAGCGCAAAACTCGTTGACCGGAAAGCCATGGATGACGAGATGATGATGGAAGAGGAAGATCTCCTGGTCCCTGATGAACTCGTCATGGAAGAGGAAAATGGCGAAGCCGCCGAACTCGACCTGCTGACCGAAGCCCTGGCCGCTCTGGAAGAAGGCAATGTTGATGTTGCCAAAGAAAAAGTCCAGGAAGTTATCGCCATGGAAGAAGCCGAAGTCATGGAAGAAGGCGAAGGCGAAGAGGTCGAGATCGAAGAAGAAATCGTGGTCGAAGAGGTTCCGGAAGGGATCGAAGAAGAGGTCTAATCATATCGCTTCAAAGGAGAAACATCGATGAGGCGGTATGCCCTTTTAAAAATTGAGCAGTCCTCCGAAAAAAGAGTTGCGTTATCCAAACGGGTAGCGCAACTCGCTCCGGAGAAAACCCTGAAACGTAGGGGGAAATCCATCCCTCTGCGTGAGGGTTTTTTTTATAACGTAACGACCGGATTACACGGGGACCAGTTCGATAACAATCCGCAAAGCCCTACCTACGGTCAGATCAAAGGAAATGACAACGGTGATTTCTTCCAATGGAAGGATGAACTGCTCACCAAGAAGCATAAGGGCCGCTTGGCTGGTAAATATACCTATGCTACTTGGATCGACTGTCCGGTCCTCTGTAATCATGACCCTGAAGATGAATGTGGTTTCATAGCCGATGCAATTCCCATTTGGGACACCAAAGGGGTTGATATGGTTATGGCTACCAGTGTTGAACAGAAACCGGATGTTTGTAAACGGATTGAGGCCCAACTTCAAACAGATGTCTCCATGGGATGTGATTTGTCCTGGAGCATTTGTTCAAACTGTACTCACATCAGTTTCACTGACAATGATTGGTGCAACTGTTTGATTGATTATAAGGGCAGGAGACATGCCAGCAGTGGTCGGCTTGTCGCTGAGATCCTTAAAGATGTCAACGGTGTCGAACTTTCCCATATCACTGAGGGCGTGGGAGCCGATGCCGATGCAAAAAATAAATCTGATGGTATTCTTTTTTCTCCACGCCTAAGCCGAAGAACGGCAAAAATGCGTGTCAAGGAAGTTGAAGCCTATTATCGTCATATATTGAAAATTCGATAAAGGAATTGAAACAATGAGTAGCCCATTAGCTGGCAGAAAAGTACCCAAAGGAAAAAGAAGTCTGCGGCAGCGCAGCATGGCTGATGTCATTGCCCAAGGGCGGTCTGCATCCGGTGGTGTAGGTGCTTCTACTGGTTTGGACCATGAAGCCCTGAAACAAGCCGCAAGGGAAGCAATGGGCCAATCTGATCAGAACAGCAGCGTTGCTGTTGTAGAAGATCATCTTCAGTACATGACCCCGGAAGAAGCCTGGGATGCCTATCAGAAGAAAGAATATAAGACCGCTGAGGGTATCACCGTTGCGCTGAACCTGGGTGTCATCACCGAAGAAGAAGCTGACGAGCTTACCCCTAAAAAAGCCATTGCCATCATTCAGGACATCGTAGAAGCCGATATGGAAGATGTTGAACGGGCTGCGGAAAAGAAAACTGGGAAGAAAGCCAAGCCCAAGATTGAAAAGAAAGCGGCCAACTGCGAATCCGAAGATGATGATGAAGATAAAGAACCCAAAAAGAAGGTCGTGAAAAAGAAAGCGAAGAAGCGGAGGGTTGTGAAAAAGAAAGCCGCTGCTAAAAAGAAAACGACCAAGGCTCCCCGTAAGAAAGTGGCCAAGATGAAGCCCCCACGCAAGAAAGATTCGAAGCCGGAAGAACCTTCCAAGTCCGGAATGGATTACCCGGAAGGACAGGAACGGGATGAGGAGATCGTTGAAGGTAAGAAAGAAGCCCAGTATGCCGCTCCTCCGGCCACCAGCCAGCCCACTCAGAACACGGTTCAGCCCGGCCAGGGCACTAATCTTGTACCGGGCCAACAGGTTCAGATGACCGATTCTTCCGGGCGTACCGTTACGATGGTGGTCCAGGCTGATGGTTCTATGAAACCTGTGGCGGCGGCGGCTCCCGGCACCCAAATGGGTCCGGTTGCTGCAAAAAAAAAGAAGGAAAGCCAGCAAGAACAAACAAATACGGACGAGCCTTCGGGTTCAGCCGGGAAGCCCAAATCAAAAAGCGATACACCATCCGAACCGAAGACGGACAGGAATTCGGTGTCTGAGAAAACAGCCATCAATTACACGGCCAAACGTACTGGCAAACGTTGGTTAGTCATGGCCAACGGCGAAGCGTCCTTTTCAGTCGGTATCCAGGATGCCCATCCGAATGAAGAGGATGAATACCTGGATATGTTCAATTCGGACCAGTATGGCGAAGAATTGGCTGCTGCCTGTAATCTCCGGGGTGCTGCCACGGTCATTAAAGATGTATATAAAGGCCGCGCCAAGCTTGAATTCCAAAAGACCCCCTTCGATTTCGAATATGATCTGATGGATGCCATTGAGAACCGCCGTGGCGATCCGAACCGGGTCATTGCCGCCTACGCCAAGGATTTCCCGAAAGAAAGTAAGGAAATCGTGGCCCTTTACAATCGTGATGACATCAACGATACGGATCTCCCTACTGAGATCAGGAAGCTCGTTGCCAGCCGCAAGGGACAATACAATCAGTATGGCCTGGGTGATATGTCGGAGCGGCAGACCGCGCCGGATTCTTCCGTCCAGGGCGATAACCCGGATCTTGCCCAGGAAGGCAATGCGGTCATGGATGATGAAGTGACCGATCAGATGGCGGCGAAAGAGAAGGACCGGGGCAACATCGTTGAGCTTTTTGCCGAAGTCATGTCCCCTATTATCGCCATTTCAGACGTTTGGGAGATCGATGACGTTATCCGGCAGATGAAAGAAACCTTTTCGGATGACGAAAAGATTGCCCGTTTCAAGGGCATCCTGGAAGAAAAAGTCTCCCAGGACAAGGAAGACAACGAAGAAATTATCCGTGAAAAATCTCCCCAGGAGCTTGAAGCGCAGAAGAAGAAGAAGCAAGTTCAAGAAAATCAGCAGGTTCAAGCGATCAAAAAAGGCTTGGAACTGACGCTTCAAAAAGTAAAGAAACAGGCTCAGAAGCTCCAAAGTGACTTTGACATAACGGTTTCTGAATTAAATAAAGAACATAAAGAAACTAAAGCCAAGCTCAAAACGGCAAATGCTCAGTTAGCTGTTGCTGATAAAGAGTTTACGGCTCAAAAAGAGCTTACGGAACGTTTGGTCAAAGAGCGCAGTGCCCGGCTTAAACTTCCCAAAGCTAAAAAATTACACGAAAAAATAAAGAAAATTGGTATAAAATCCTCTCTAACCGATATTATCTTATATACAGATGAGGAATTCGCCAACAAAGAAACAGAGGTGGATTCGATTCTAAATAAGATGCAGGACATTTCAAGAGAGGGTGAGTATAAACCGGATGAAAATTTAATTGGGGGTTCGCTCCCGGCACTTGATCAACAAGAAGCTGGAGAAAGTGAACAGAAAAACCCATTTTCAAGCCGCGCACCCAAATAATGTAATTTTTTTTTTGAAAAGGAGTTTTGAGGATGCCTCAAGATATTAAAACCCTGAAGATCCGGAAGAATGGCACCGTCAAGCTTGCGCGTGAATACGATCACACCACGCTGCCTAGCATGACTCCGGGTATGGTGGTGCAGATCAACGCGACCACAGACGTTATTGAACGTGCCACGGGTATCACCAGTGGCGTGATCAAAGGTCTGCTCGTTGAAGAATGCACCATCAATGAAGATCAGCGCAAGCTTTCTCTGCTTGCAGATCAGGCCGAAGTTGCAGTGGAACAGGCTTCCCTGGCTTCCGGCGTGGAATTCACCGTGGGCGGCATCGTCTACCACGGCGCAGACAGCAAGCTCACGCCGACTTCCGGCACGGGCAACCGTGTGGGTGTCTCGCAGAGCGCAATCTTTTCCAATTCGGGCAGCGATCTCGTCATGCTGACCGATGAGGCCAACGAAAACGTCAGCTAAACCCGGCCCACGGATGCTTTGAGTAACACTGTTAGGGTTTGAACTTTAATTTTTTCTCAAGGAGTTTTTAGAATGACCAATAAAGAACTGCAAAAGTCTCTCCGGTCGGAAGCGGGTCGGGAAAGAATCGCCCAGCTTACCTATGAGCCTTTCCGTCAGGGTCGTGATTGGCTGGGTCTTAAAGGCAAGATCCTCTACGTGGACAAGGTTGAACCCGGCGTTCCCATGCGTTACCACGTTGATGATGAGTACACCGCTGAGATCATCTCCCGTCACGGTACCGCCAGCAAGAACGTGGTCACGGACAACTGGGTCGAGCCGATCCCGTATCCCATCGTGTGCTACGTCCGTATCCCGGTCATCGACATTGCGACCGCCAACTTCAACATGATTGACCGCCAGCAGGTCAAGGCTCAGTCGGAAATGGCCAAGAAGGAAGATTACGACCTTCTGACCGTCCTTTCCGGTGCGGCCACGGGTGCCAGTGCTGTGAACCAGGAAATCACCGGGTTCTCCACCGTCAGCCGTAACGCCCTGGCTGCGGGTTTCGCAGAGGTCGAAGACCACGAAGCCCCGGTCATGAATGTTCTCGTCCCCACCCCGAATTACAAAGACATCCGGCTCTATACCGATGCAGATTTCGACCGCGAAACACAGCGCGAACTCATCAAGACGGGCCTCATGGGTGTCATTTGGGGTTCGGACATTCGCCGTCTGCCCACGTTCATCCTTCCGGAAAACCGCATTCTCATCTGCGCCGATTCGGAATTCCTGGGCGTATGGGCCGTGCGCGTGGACCTTGATTCGGTCGATGCCAACGGCTTCAACCAGGGCGATCTGGAGTACGGCTGGCTGTACTTTGAGTACATCGTGCCCGTCATTCTTCAGAACTCCGGCGTGTGCCAAATCACCCTCAGCTAAACTGGCTTCCAGTTTACTGATTGTACGAATTGCAAAGGGAGAGCCAGGGAGATTTTCTCCCTATCTCTCCCTTTTTTTGTGATTTTTAATGAGGGGATCTGGCATGAAAATAAAGTACTGGGTATTCTCACTTCTATTCGTGGCCTGTCTGTTCGGCTGTGCTACTCAAAAGGCAAAACAAAATTCCGCTGCAATCCGGGATCGGTCTGCTTGGATGGCCAAGGAGAACCGGGCCGGAGAGAAGATTCCTCAAATATATTATGACGAAAACGAAGTTGGCTCCGAATTAAATGCACGGGAGTTTGGGGAGCCGAAACAGCCTGTCAATATTCATAATCATCCCGAAGTGAAGGGGATGATGGAGGGTCTGGATAAAGAACAGCAGACCCGTGGTTTTCTTAAAAGCCTTGCCGTTAATGCCGGAATCGCCCTTCTTGGTTTCCTTGGGATCGGTGCTCCGTGGATTATGAGGTTGAAAAGGGGTATCACTGCGGCCAAGGGGTTGTATGAGAAGTACCAGGGCGTGACTACCGGGTTGGTTTCCGGTATCCAGGAGCATAAAGACAGGGTTGATGATGCCATTGAAAAGATTCCGGGCCTCAGTGATAAACAAAAAGAAGCATTAATCGCCGCCATCGGGCGCGAAAAGATAAATGAATTGATGGGGCAGGAAGCGGCCAAGCGCGGTTCTGCCGATGACCATCATGAAGTTGTTGCAAAAATCAAAGACAAGATTGCGTAATATGTGGCTAAAGATTTTTATCGGAGGTTGTTTAGGGATGCTGAAATCGTTTTTAAATACTGTACCCGCTGCAAAACGTCCTCCGTACCAAAAATATTTAACGATAGGCTGCGCTGTGGTAACTGCGGTTTTACTTTGCATGTTCACAAGCAATCTTGGAACGTGGTCAATCGTTAAGGTCATTGTAGGGGTGGGTTGCATGACTACATACCTTATGAACCACCTTGACCTTGTAGCATTGGTCTTGGTTATCGGATGGGGCATTATGGCCGTCACTATTCTCTTTCTTCTATCCCACATCAGGAAGCAGCGTAAAGCGATTCGTGCTATCTGTTCTGGAATTGACATCATTCTGGAAGGGGATGAAGCTGCTGATCATAAGCGTCACAAGATAGAAGGTGTGGCAGTAGAAGCGAAAGTAGGAAAATATATCGATAAACCGCTATGGAAGATGCGGAAAGAACGGTTCAAAAATCTGGGCTATTACCTGAATAAGTTTGTCAAATTGGACAGTAAGGGTAGGCCAGAAGAAGGTGCTTTTGTTAAGATGGACTTCACGAAACTTTAACGGAGATACACTATGGGCGGCAGCAATGATGGTTCAGTTTATATTGCAGGGCCGGATGGGGTTGTAATCCCTCAGCCCAGCGACATTGCGGGTGTTCGCAACGGGGCATTACTCGTTGATGATGCTTTCGCCCGTAGATCGGTTGATATGTCTTGGGCTTCTTTGGGGTCACAGGCAAATGATGATGACAATGTTATTGTCAATGTAGGACAGCCTGATGGCAATGAGGAACGTTTTACTATTGCAACTCTTTATGTCACGGCTGCGGGTTCAGCCATTATTTATCCTCAATTCAGCCCACTTGAAAATCCGGGCATTGCAGATGCCAATTGGTTTGATGCCACGGGCAGTGACCTTTCATCGGGGGTGGATACCCGGAATGCTCTCAGCCTTGATTTTGCTGATGGTGCAGGTCGTTACACGGCAATGGTTCGTTTGAATGACGGATTTTTCAGGCTTCAGGCTTCCGGGTCTGGTGCCTTGACTGTAAAGGCTTTGTTCGGTAAGCAGTAAAATCTAATTCCTACAGGGAGGAACCCAATGGGAATTTCAGTAGATGGACTTGATGCCCGTACTCATTTTATTGAGGGGCAGAAACAGAAACCGCAGCAAAAAAAAGCATGTTTCTGTAACAAAAGATGGGCCATGATTAACATCGGGGGTGTCGGTTACTGTCCCAAATGCTTTAAGAAATGGCAAAAAGAAAGTAAGTGGAAGAGGGAAAAAGAAGAACGGCAAGAAAAAGCAGAGTGGGCCACGAAGGTCGAAGAGTATGAGAATTCATTGAAGTGGCCTCAAACAACCTTTGACATAGATAGGCAGGGTCATGCTGATCTCACCATTTAGTACAGAAAACGGAGCACCCTGTAAATTTAGACGTTGGCAGACAACAAAAAGGATAGCGTCTACCAATGCAATGGAGGATACTGTAAAAACAAAAGGCTCACAGGATTATTTTGTCGTTAGAACATGGTTCCGGGGATTTATAGATTATTCTTGGAAAAAGGGTGAGAGTAAAAGTATAAACAAAAAGAGTCTTTACATCACAGCAGTCAGTCTCCCAGTTGGTGTTCCTTATGATCCGACAAATCCGAATCATGTTAAATATTATAACTACAAACATAAAGAACCGACAGTGTTTGCCGGAAGAGCCAAACATCAAATGGTTTGTGCTGATATAAGGGCTGGCAAGGATATAAAGGTTTGATTAATGACTGATTCAGAAAAAATTGAACTTTTAGAGAAAAAAAACAATGCGAATCAGATAACGATTCTTTGGAATGATGCCGCTAATTGGTCAGCGGCTTCCGGTGGTGCAGGTGGAGCGGGTGTCCTCACAAATTCAGACGATGTATTCTTCGATGCGAATTCTCCTGCTTGTACGTTGGCCCAAATAAGTAAAGGGATACAGCATGGCTGACAGGTGGTGGGTAAACGATGACGCAGACAATGATTGGAATAATGCGAATAACTGGGCCACGACTGAAGG
>Ga0180433_10009686_pt1 | contig 11751 bp, 10 predicted proteins | sample SS_ome_8_FD_132980 | JGI IMG/M metagenome (GOLD analysis project Ga0180433, IMG submission 132980) | Hypersaline lake sediment archaeal communities from the Salton Sea, California, USA - SS_1_D_1 metaG | ecosystem: Environmental > Aquatic > Non-marine Saline and Alkaline > Hypersaline >... | reverse complement strand
ATATTAAAAATATAGGAGGGAATATGGCAAAATGAAATTTAAAATTGATCCTGAACTTGAAGCATTATTCATTGATTTGAAAATTTCTTCAAGATGGACATATGAAGAATTAAAGGAAGATATTAAAAGAAATGGAATTCGAGAATCTTTAACAGTTTCTAAAGATGGTATAATAGTAGCAGGTCACCAGCGCTATAAAATTTCACAAGAGCTAAAGATTCCAGATGATAAGATACCTTATATTATTAAAGAATTCAAAAACAGACAAGAAATGATAGATTATGCAATTAATGATAATCTTAACAGGAGAAATTTAAACACATACCAAAGGGCATTATTAGGTTTGAAATTACTACCAACATACGAGAAACAGGCAGAGATGAGAAAACTTGGAACTTTAAAAAAAGGGATGCGCCCGTTAATAAAAGCTTTTAATAGCGGGAAACATGGCTCGGCACTAGAAAGATGCAGCGAAAGAGTCGGAATTAGCCATATGACTCTATATAAAGCTCGTGAAATTGAAAAATCAAATCTTGTAACAAATGAAGAAAAACAAAAATTAATACAGGGTAAAACTAGGATAGGAACAGTTTATAGTAGGATAAAAAACGAAGAGAAACGTGAAAAAATTCAAAAAGAATTCTTGGACGATGAACAAATACGTAAGGTAAACCAAGGTTCCAGATTTCCAGTAAAACTTGAGAAAGAGTTAACATCTGATTTAAATAAACATTTTATAAGATGTCCCAGCCCTAATGAAAAAAAAGCAGTTAAGAAAAAGAATGTAACCATTTATTCTACCTCTTTTGAAATTAATGGAAAAACTGAGCAAACTAAACGTCAATTAAGTAAATTTATTCATCCAGGTGACAAAAAAATAGAGTTAAAGGGTTGCAAAACTTGGGATTTATCTGATATCGGATATGTAATCGATTTGATGAAAAAAATCGAGCCAAAGGCAAAAATTTCAATATCTAAAAATAAAACATTGGTTTTTGAAAATTCCCATTTTTTGATAAAGGTTGGTGAACAATGAAGATCGAAATTCGAAAAGAAATCATGTTGGAAATGATAGATAAATTGTACTGCAATGGCTTATTTCCAGATAATGTATTAAAATTTAATAATAATGGTTTTGAATCAGTACAATTTGATAAAAGTGGAATATTTAGAAGGTTTTTACTGCCTAATGAGAAATTTAAGATTATTAATAAAAGTAAAGCCATATTCAAATTTAAAAATCGAAAATTAAATAATATTATTTCACTTTTACCAAAAGAATCATATTTTACAATCGATGGTCCAATTAAAAAGATACATGAAAAGAAAAAAGTAGAACACTTAGATATAAAATCTAAAAAAAGTACCACTCACTTTTATCTTTTAAATCTCAAAAAAGATGATATGCAATCTTTTGAAAAACTTCCATACACAAAAAGATCAAAATTCCCTTATGTTAAAGACCCCATGGAATCCAAAACAGGTATTCCGTTGGATACCCATATTGTTATGTCAAATGAGGTGTTGAAGGATATATTGTCATATATTAAAATGCATGGACCAAATCTTGTGAGATTTATAATTAAAGAGAAAACCCGAGATTTAGATGTCATTGCTGGAGATATCACCAAGGTTGAATACTATACAACATTTGAGAATATCCTCTGTAAAGTTTACAAATTTAGCGGGAATGTTGATATATCTTTCGATAACTTTAAAAAAATTCTAGAAACATTAGACCATGATGCAAGTTTTTACATAAGACAAAATTTCCCAATGATAATATTCGAGATTGATTCTAGCCTAGAATTTATGGTTAAACCGATAGGGGATTGGCAATAGTAATTTCAACATTTATCATTTTGATTGCTTTCTACTCAACTAATCTCACCTGTTACTCAATGACTTAAAAATATTGTTTTCATAGAGCAAACCGGTATTCCTTTAAATACTATGAAGGGACATTAAGGTTATAGAAGAAGATGATCACTAAAAACGGGAAAGCCAATACCCATATTGGAATTACAGCAGAAACAAGGAAAAAGCTCAACCTTCTAAAAATAAAATATGGTTTCAGCAGTCATGATGAAACCATCAGCGCAATTATTGAAGAGTTCTTAGCAAACCATTGATCTCTTAAAATTTGAGTATTGAAGTTCAACTGGCTGAGCGTTAGCCAGATTAAGCGGCGTAAATATGAAAAAAGAAGATTTAAGGATATTTTTAAATCAGAGTGTAAAGCTTGTTTTAAATAACAATTTCCGTCTTTTTGGGGAGATAATCAAAGTCACTGATGACTCCATTATTTTTAAAACCAAGGAAAGAACATCTCTAATCAAGTTTGAGTTCATCAGGGAGATTGTGGGGTGGTAACTTGAATACTAGCAATACTTCAAATAAAAACAATAAATACTTTGATAAAGAAGGCAAATTAGATTTTGGTTTACTTCCGCCAGAAAACCAGCAGTTTTTGAATACCCTAAGTAGGATATTAGGAAAAACTATCAAGAAAATTGTTAATGAGATCAATACCGACATAATTGTTTATGAATGCAAATTAAAGGAATTTAAGAATGATGATGAAAAAATAACTTTCATTCAAGCAAACTTAATTGAACGATATCGGAAAGAACTCGATTCTAAAAGCAAATCAGAAGAATCTGAAAATGTTGAACCTGATATAGATTATGAGAATATTCCATCTGATATTGAATTTATTCTAAAAAGCAATAACCTACTTGTCAACACAGTTAAGGCAGTAAGATATCTTGGAGTGATTGGCGAGGGTAAACTGATAATTGCCGAAACAATTGTAATTTGTAGCAGTGATTGTATAAATGTTAAACCCACATCTCGAAATTTACATCCTGAAGATGATCAAGGTGTAGGGAAAGACTATGTTTCGGGTAAAGTAATCAAGGTAGTACATCCTGAAAGAGTCATACATATTGATAATCCTAGCCCCACAGCATTAACTTATACAGGTGGAAATAATTTCGAAGCTCAGGGAAATTCTGGATCTATAAGAATATCAAGGAGACATACCTTGTACATTGAGGATGCTAGTGATGAGTTTTTGAATAAAAGCGACTTCAGATTATTGTTGTCAAAGGAAACGATTGAATCACTAAGGACCGTCAACCAGCAATCAGTCCTGTTAAACCTACCTAAACCTGGAATAATTATTACCACGGCTGATACTAAGACCGATTCGCATTTATTAAGACGGTTGCCTTCAGCTGAACTTAATAAATCCCAAGACCAGACGAAAAGGATTATAGAAAATCAGGATAAAAGGGACTCTATAATTCCACCAAAAAATCTTGGCAAATTGAATGTTATAAATGGCAATGAAAGAAGGTTTGTTAATAAAATAATTCAATGCTACAAATACTTAAAACAAGTCTATGTTGTGATTCCAAAAGAGGTAATTGATAAAAAAGAACATTATCAAGAGTTAGATATTATTCTTAGAACAATGAATCAAACATTCAATGATTACATCAAAATAAGTACAGCAATTCATCAATATAATCGGAAACATATTGGAACAACAGAACTAGAGGGGTATACAAATCAAATACCAATTATTGAAGCAACCGATTTTGATTTGAAGATAGCTAAAACAACTATGGACTATTTATTTGGAAAAAAGAAAAATAAGTTCAAACCACTTAATTCAAGGCAAAAAAAGATAGAGAAATTCCTTAAAACTTATCCAGATAACAGATATACTATTCCTGAAATAAAGGCAATATTGAAACTAGATGTCCATTCAAATACAATTCGTGGAGATGTAGATAAGCTTGTAAAATATTCTGATATATGTTTGTATGTAGACCCTGACAGGAAGGTTCATAAGTATTATTGGAAACATGAAGAAACAAAAAGACAAGAAGAATCAATTCCTGATGATTTAGATGGTTTTAATGATTTGATGGTTTAATTGATCCAATACGATCCAATATCATCCAATTTTGAGGTTACTCCTGTTATCCAATGCCCTCCAAAAACTAAAATTGGAGCATAAATCGTTGTTCAGTCCTATAGAAATTAGCGTAGTAGTAATATATTATTATATGATAAATAAATGATAAGAATTATAACATATATCATAGAAATTTCATAGCTTTTTCAATTATTTTTTTATAAGTTTTAAAATTTCAATTGGATCATTGGATGATGGTCAAATATTAGCTCTGATGTTGTATTAAATAGTGGATGATACAGATTACCTTCCAAAAATTGGAATTGGATGGGATTGGAAGATGGTGGATGACGGGAGTAATTCTATATTGGATGGGTTTGATAATAGTTAGATAGCAATTTTATTTCAAAAGCTACTTCACTACTTGTTCTCCTACATCTCTAAAATATGATATTTTCGATATCTACATCATCACTTAGCTCTTCAGTCTCATCACTAAAAAGTTATCATTCGTTCTCTATGATTTTCAGATTTCTTATCTTAAAAATTTTACTGTTTCTCTAGATCAAGATAACACTCTTTGATAGCTACATCACCACAAATATCAGTTACTTCATAAGAAGAAATTCACCACAAAATCAATGTCAGTTTTGATATGGAAATTGGGACGAAACAAGGATTTCTTGGAACTTTTTCATAGAGGGGGAAGATATTACGAATTAAGTCTTTGTTTTGATATGTATGTTGTCGCTTTGGAAAATTATTTTTTCTAAAAAAGAGATGTATTATCATTATATGAGTAATAATCTATATATAGCTGGATTTACCGAGTGATATATTGGTTAACAGGAGGAGCAGTTTTAAGGACAGTATTTATATACCAAACCATTAATTAATAATATATAAGGGGGAAAAACAGAGTATGAAACATATTGCTCCAATACTCATAGTTTTATTATTCATATCATCCAGTTTTGTTGGAATGGGTAATCAGGTTGAGGAGTTGAAAGCTGATAATGAGCAAGATGAGTTACTTGATAACTTAGCGTTCTACTGTTATGATGACAGTGGATTTGGTTCTGCAAAGTATGAGCATTTAAGTGAGGGATTACTTGAAGAATATCTTTATCAAACAGATGTAGTGGAAACAGAATCACAATCTATTATATCAAATCCAATCCCTATACTTGGTAGTCCACCAATGGATTCAGCTTGGCCGATGCAATGTCATGATTCACGGCATACAAGCAGGAGTCCATATAGTACTGAAAATATAACTGACCTTGAAAAATGGCGAAATTGGAGAGATGGATGGACACAATGTGGACCTGTATTAGATAATGATGGCATTATTTATTTTGCAACCACTGATTATGAGGTTGTAGCTGTTTATCCAGATGGTACTACAAAATGGAGATATCAAACAAATGGTTTCATGTCTGGTTCTACCCCTGCAATTGCAGAGGATGGTACCATCTATGTCGGCTCATGGGATGGTAAATTATACGCAATAAATCCAAATGGAACAAAGAAATGGACATGTGGCGCAGCAGGTTCAATAGCATCTTCCCCTGTAATAGCAGAGGATGGAACTATTTATGTTGGAGCCATGGGTCCTGGTGATTTAGGTAGAATAAATGCATATTATCCTAATGGTACGAAAAAATGGGACTATGACACAGAATTCAAAATAACTTCAGACCCAGCCATAGGAAGCAATGGAACAATCTACATAGGTTCAGGGGACAAATACTTATATGCTTTAAACCCTAATGGAACTCTCAAGTGGCGGTTTAAAACTGGGGATGAAATCCACGGTCATCCATCAATAGCCGAGGATGGAACTATATACATCGGTTCATGGGACGACTACTTGTATGCCTTGAATCCTGATGGGACTATGAAGTGGAAATATAAAATGTCACAAGGGACAACAGGAAATCCAGCCATCGGTGAAGACGGTACTATTTATGTGTGTTCTGATAAGATGTATGCTATCTATCCTAATGGGACTAAAAGATGGAGTTGCACACTGGGTAATAACAGATGGGCAGGTCATTCTTCCCCAGCTATTTCAGCTGATGGTACTATCTATGTTGGAACCCATATAGGAGACGGTGGAGGAGGGGATATTGTTGCAATCAATGCTAATGGTACTGAACGATGGCGAAAGAGATTAGCTGCTTCTGGTGGGTGGGTTGATTCATCTCCATCTATTGGTGAGGACGGAACGGTATACATTGGTTCAGCAACTGGGCATGGGGGGTATCTTCATGCATTTGGACCAGTTGAATCCAATAGTCCACCTGAGATACCAACAATTTCAGGCGAAATAAACGGTGAAGCTGGAGAATACTATTGGTATACGTTCCGAGCTGTTGACCCTGATAATAATCCAATAATGTTTTACATTGACTGGGGGGATGGTTCTGAAGGATGGAAGGATGAACGTGCATCTGATGTTAAATGTTATTATAGACATACTTGGTCTGAGGATGGGAATTACACCATCAGAGCAAAGGTAAAAGATGTACTTGGTGAAGAATCAGACTGGGCTTATCTTGAGGTTACGATGCCATATAGTTATAACAGTCCATTCTGGTGGCTTGATGGTCTTTTGGACAGGTTCCCATTGTTGCAGAGGTTGATAGAGGTTTTGATTAGATGAAGAAACTAATGGTTGTAGGGATAATCATTCTACTGGTTGGAGTTAGTGTTCCATCAACTGGAATTAATGTTGAGAAATCAAATACATCGTATGATGGTAAAACTCTTTATGTTGGTGGAGATGGACCAGGGAACTACAGTAAGATACAGGCTGCAATTGATAATGCGAGTGGTGGAGATACTGTTTTCGTGTATAATGGAGAATATCATGAAAATGTAATTGTGAATAAAGCAATTTCTTTGATAGGTATGGACAAGAACCAAACAAAAATTTTAGGGGTAAATGGGGATGTTGTTGATATTATTCATAATAATGTCTTAATACATGGATTCACTATCTCACATGAACCAGATAAACGGGCTATTTCTTGTATTATCATAAATTCGAATAATAATATAATTAGAGATAATTTAATCTTTGATGCATATTATGGTATTCGTATCAATGGATATAATAATAAAATATTAACAAATAAAATTAAAGATTGTTTTATTTTAATTGCTTTATCCCATTCATGTCTTAATAATATTTCAGAAAATATTTTTCTTGACTCATGTCAAGGCATTATCTACTTAGCTGAGTATTGTGACCATAACTATATCTCAAGAAATTATATTAATTGCAATGGATTTATTGGAATTAGAGGTGCACATTATAATGTTTTTGAACTTAATGATATTATTCATTGTAGATTAATTAGTTTAAGTTCAAGTTACCTTGCATTTAATTTTTATAATATATCCTATGGAAATGTTTTCAAAAAAAATAATTTACATGGTTGTGAAGAATTCCTTTTAAAATATTACTCTTATTATCCACATAGTCTTTTCATTTTTAATGTTCTAACATTCAATGGTCGGTTAACCAAATTTAATCGTAATTATTATTCAAAATTTCAAGGAATTAGACCTAAGAGAATATTAGGATTTTTAGAATTTGAATTTATTATAAATGATTTCACCTCTTATTCAATTAAAATTCCTTATCTTCATATTGATAGGAATCCAAAAAGAAAACCATATGATATTCCTGTCATAAATGCTCAATCTATTGAAAGGAATTGTATTGAAGGATTTGATGGATATGTCAAATAAGATAGTAAAAAATGGATTGGTAATTGCTGTTGTATTTTTATTCTGATGGCACTCTAACTGGCTCTAGCGGTAGTGGTTATTGGTCAATCAAAGAAGGAAATCTATTTACATCGGGAGGTGGAGGCTCAAATTCTTATAGTTTTGAGTTTACTGAAAATGAAAATTTGATTTATCTTGAAATAGTATCTTTAGATAGTGATTACTCAGCTTCCTTATCAAGAGAAAAAAGAGACGATGAATAGTATATGCTATATCGATTTTGTATAAAATTTAAAATGTTTGTATTTCAACAATAATTTCGACAAATCAATAAAGAATTTTAAGAAATTTTTAAATATCGGATTGAATTATCTTTTTTTATTCCTTTATTTTTGTTAGTTTTAACTATGTTTGGAATAAACAAAACATTTCTAAACAGAAATTGCATTACATATTGCCATATATGGATGATATACCCAAGATTGGGATAACTGGGATGCCTAGCGTCGGTAAAACACAGACACTTATTAAAATAATAGAGAAGATTGAAAAGAGTGGATACAAACTTCAAGGAATGATTACAGAACCAGTAATTGAAAACAGCAAGCGCATCGGTTTTTACGTTGAAGATTGGCAGACAAAAATTAAAGAAATATTTGCTCACATCGATTTCGATCAAAAAGATAGAGTTGGAAAGTACGGTGTTGATCTCAAAGTCCTTGAAAAAATTGGTGTACCTGCAATTGAAAAAGCAATTGTTGACGAAGAAGTAGATGTAATAATTATCGATGAGATCGGAAAAATGGAGATGCTATCAGAGAAATTTTGCAGTGTTGTTACTGATGCTTTAGATTCCGATAAACCAATTCTAGTTACCCTTCATAAAAAATCAAGAACTCCTTTACTACAAGACATTCGCCGAAGAGATGATATGCGCATTCTTGAGGTAACTACTGTTAATAGAAATTTATTACCATATAAAATTGAAAAGATTATGGCAGAGAAACTACCACCATTATTTTAACCATGAAAAACCAAGAATTAAGTATTGTAAAAGAAGGCACCACTAAGTGCTTTGTTTTTAAAAATAAATCCTCTTCAAAAGGTCCTGGTACAAAGAAAGGCAGTCCTTTTTATAATCCCGCCATGGAATTAAACAGGGATTTATCAATTGTTTTTGTTCAATGGCTATTGAATAAAAAAAATACTCATCTAGATTTTATAGATGGACTTGCTTCCTCGGGTATTAGAGGTATACGACTTGCAAATGAAGTGGATGGTGATTTTAATATCGCCATCAATGATTGGAATGAGCAAGCGTACTTACAGATAAAAAAGAATATCGAACTAAATACTTTAAAAAATGCAATTGCTTGTAATAAAAACCTGAACGTATTATTATCAGAAGAAAAATTTGATTACATTGACATAGATCCATTTGGCTCTCCTGTTTATTATATTGATTCTGCAATTAGAAGCATTAAAAATGAAGGAATAATTGCATGTACTGCAACAGATACAGCAGCACTTTGTGGTAGATATGAAAATGCATGCATGAGAAGATATGCAGCTAGATCGTTTCATTCTTATTTGATGAAGGAGATGGGGCTGAGAATTCTATTAGGATTTTTATGTAGAGTAGCTGCAAAATTTGACAAAGGCATCAAACCAATAATTAGCTACTCAGATGATCACTATTTTAGAACTTACGTCCTGATTAGAAGTGGAAAAAGATTAGCTAATGAATCAATGGAGAATTATTCTTTAATTAACATTAATGATTATATTGCGGTTGATAAGAATATTATTGTGGGGCCATTGTGGTTAGGGAAAATACATGATATTTATGCAGTTAAAGAGATTAGGACTCTTTTGTTTAAAAAAGAATTAAACACAAAAAATTCTATATGGAAATTGTTATCCTTGTTAGAAGAGGAGGCTAACGCTCCATTATTTTTTTTCACGTCCGAATATCTTGCTAGTTTTAAAAAAACACCAATTATTAAGTTAGAGATAATAATTGAAGAACTTAAGAAAAATGGCTTTTTTGTATCAAAAACTCAATTTTCCCCAATTGGATTTAAAACAGATGCAGCAATAAAAGATTTAATAGAAATTTTTGAAAAATAATTTAAGGAATTTTTCCTAGCCAATATCCTGGTCGTTCATCAGAAATTCCTAGTATAAAAAAGTCACCTAACCAAAGTATCATAACTTTATTAGTAGAGATTTGAGCCCAAAGAACACCTGGTATCAAATAATAAAAACACATATCTTGAGTTGTTTCTGGGAAGAAACCAACAACTAAAAATTTTACTCTATCTGGACCATTATCTTTAATATTTAAATCAACTGAAGTAACCGAAGGTAAAAAAATTATTAATATCGAAAGAACACATCCAATCAGAATTCTTTTTTTCATTATATTATCCTGATATTATAATGTATATCTAATATAAGTTTTTATCTATGACATAGCATTTATATAGCAAATCATCAATTAATATTTGGGAGGAAAATATAGGATGAAGCGTCTTATCCCGATACTGGTAACTCTGTTATTGGCTTCTACTTCGTTTGTTGGTGTTTCGTATAATACTGAAAAATCTTCTCCAGTATCATTTGATGGTAAAACTTTGTTTGTAGGTGGAAGTGGACCAGGAAATTACACTAATATTCAGGATGCAATAGATGATGCAAGTGATGGGGATACCGTTTTCGTGTATAATGGTACTTATGATGATAAAAATAACAATACTGTAGAGAAATCAATTAATATATTAGGAGAAAATCGTAGTAATACATTTATTTCCAATAGGATTTATATCAGAAACATTAATTTTGTGAATTTTAGTGAATTCACTATTTCTAATACTAATAAAATTGCTTTAGATTTAAGAGAGGTAGGGCATTGTAATATTTCTAATAATAATTTCATTAAAACGGATGGTGGAATTTACACTATTGATGCAAGTTATTGCATTTTTACCAATAATTTATTCCTAAACAACAATAACTATGGAATAAAATTATCTTATTCTAATTATAACACAATTACAAGTAATATCTTTGAGAATAATCACGATGGAATTTACATTGATGACTCATATGATAATTTAATTGAAATGAATAAGATATGTAATAATTCTTGTGGAATCTATGGAATTAAGGGTGATTTAAATATTATTATAAAAAATATAATTTACTATAATGAAGAAGGAATAAACATTTTGGACTCAGATTTTAATTTGATTAAAAACAATGATATTAAATTTAATTCAAAAAGTATAATATTTGGCTTTTTTCATCCCTTTGGTTACCGCCCAAATTATTTTAATAAGGTATTTAAAAACAATATATATCAAAATGATAATAATAGACCAACATTTTATGGCTCTTTTAATAGATGGCGCGGTAATTTTTGGGGAACACCACGAATAATGCCATATCCTATCTTTGGTAAAGTGACTGTTTACCCAATAAAAATAAATTTTGATTTCTTTCCTGCAAAAGAACCTTATGATATTTAAAGTGACCAACATTTAAATACGACACCATCATTAGAATATATTGGGAGGATATATGAATCCATTTAGGAAAGGATTGGCAATTGCTGTAATTGTTTTGTTTATTGGTATGAGTGTTTCTTCAACTGGTACATTAATGTCAGATGATGATACTACGCCACCAGTTACAACACATTCTTTGGACCCTGAAACACCAAATGGTGAGAATGGTTGGTATGTAAGTGATGTTACAGTCACTTTGAATGCTACAGATGATATGTCTGGGGTAAAAGAGATAAAGTATACCATTAATGGCGAATCTGGAAATATATCTGGAGATACGGGATCATTTAATGTAACAGATGATGGAGATGATATTGAAATTGAATACTGGGCAATAGATAATGCTGGTAATGTAGAAGATAAGAATTCATTTACTTTAGATATTGACCCGACTATACCTGATATGGATGAACCCTTCTGGGAGGCCAATAAAGTAAATGGTCATTGGTACATTCTGTTCACTTGCAATGCTTGCGATGAAACCAGCGGTATGAATAGAACAGAGTTTTTTGT
>Ga0180433_10009685_pt1 | contig 11752 bp, 12 predicted proteins | sample SS_ome_8_FD_132980 | JGI IMG/M metagenome (GOLD analysis project Ga0180433, IMG submission 132980) | Hypersaline lake sediment archaeal communities from the Salton Sea, California, USA - SS_1_D_1 metaG | ecosystem: Environmental > Aquatic > Non-marine Saline and Alkaline > Hypersaline >... | reverse complement strand
CGGGTCTTCCACATAATGTAGTATCACAACAACTATAACAATCATTTGGTCTACTAGACCAATAATCAGGATCGTTATTACATCCTCTTATTGCAGTTCCATTTGTACACATATATGGATTCATATTACTACACGATGTTGATTTGCATTCTTTTTCTGAGCAAGGTTTACAACTAAACATTTTATATATATATAAAATTATTTATTAACAGAATCTAAATCGGATTGTGTATTTTCTGTTTCATTACTAATATGTGCTATATCATTAAAACTTAATAATTCTTCGTGTAAAGAATGTAGTGAGCGTAAAGTATTGGAATATTCTTTTTCATCTTCTGATATTTCTTTTTCTTGTTTAGTTGGGTCTTCAAATATTTCTATTTCTGTAATATTTAATATATTAGGTTTATTAACATTCTTAATATTACTAAATCTATTATGGAATAATTTAACTATTTTATTAGGTACTGCAGGGCTTTGTTCTAGCAATCTATCATATTCTTGTTTACAAGATTCTAAAAATACACTACCGTGCATATTTCTATTTTTAATGGGTAAATCTAGTGTAACTTCAATATCTCTAGATAATTTAGAAAATCCTATTTCTGCTACACGAAATCCTTCTTGTAATTCATTAACTCGTAGAAATTGTGCTATAGTTGTTAATAATCCAGCTAATAGATTAAGAGAACCTATAAACATTACAATATATTCTTTCCATTTTTCTGGAAAAGTTTCTTGTGCAAAATTGGCAGTTCCTGTAATAGTACTTAATATAATTACAGGTAAAGCAAAATTAATATTTTTTTGTCTATAAACACGATAAGATTTATCATACATCCATTGATAACAAGATGAAATCTCACCCCATTTTTTAAGTATAATTTCTTGTTGAGAGTTCCATTCCCATTTAATATTAAATTTTTCTGTCATAGTTTATACTTTATTATTTCTATAATAATAAAGTTAAAAAATATATATTACCACCAATTACTTAGATAGGAAGTTTTTTTAGTGGTAGTTTCTTTGGTGGTGGAAGATAATACTTTATCAGAATCTAAATTTTCATAAAGTTCCATTTGTTTAACAGTAGTAATTTTAAAACGTGAAAAAACTCGTCCATATGCAATAATAATGAACTTTTGATAACCCACAATAGAAATATTATTTTCGTCACAATCTTCACTAATATAAACATTATAATTAGTCATATATTTAAGTTTATTAATACGTGCAACTTTCCACATAGTTTCTTGTGCTAGTTTTTTATCTTTAAAGAAACCTAGTGGTTCTTCATCTTTAGATAAAAGATAAAGGTCTGTATTAGGAATTAAATTAATAAAATTATCATTTTCTGTACTAATTTCTTCTTCATTATTAGTTTCATTTTCATTTACAGTATCAGTTCCACCTTCTCCATCGCTTTGTGTGTCGCTTTTTGTGTCGCTTTTTGTATCTGTGTGTTCAGTTGTGGCACTCATTTTATAATTATAAATTAATTTTTAAATCAATTATGTTTAAAAATTAGAACAATTATGGGAAAAGATTACTTTAATAATACTATTAATTTCATTAGTAGAATAAGTATTAATAAATAATAATGTAAATGGTGTGGATATAATGGATAAAATCAATATATTTAGTGTTAATATAAATATAAAAATGAATTATTATAATGTAAATAAACTATAAGACAAATGGCGTCAACTATTGAAGAAATATTACGTAATAATTATGTAGAAAGTGCTTGGCATACCCATGTATCTTTAGTACAACCAAAAGGAAGATTTAATTTTAATCGTGCTGGTTTAGAAAATTTATGGGATATTTATTGTCAAAATATAAAAACCGAAAATTGTATTGTGGGTTTAGCAGAAAAACCGCAACAATATTTACCTATTTTAGTTGATGTTGATTTAAAAATTAAAGATGATGGTGAGATAGAATATGGGGAGCATTTATATACAGAAAAACAATGTAAACAAGTTATAGAAATATATCAATCTATTTTAAGGCAAATTGTAGATGATTGTAATGATGATAATCTTTTATGTGTTGTTTTAGAGAAACCCATATATTGGATTAATTCAGGTGAAATATCTTATGCTAAAAATGGTTTTCATTTACATTTTCCTGGTATTTTCTTAAATAAAGCTGAACAAGAAGTTCATCTTCTTCCTCGAGTTAGAGAAATGATTAAGGAAATGGATATCTTTAAGAATTTAGGTATTACAGATTCTTCTAGTGTAATTGATAAGTCTGTTTGTAAAAATCATTGGTTAGTTTATGGAAGTAGAAAATCTGAGGATATGGATCCTTATATGGTATCTAAAATTATTGGCTCCGATGGTGTAGAATTAACACTAGAAGAAGCATTTTCTAAATATAAGATTTATGATATGAACGAAAAGGAGTTGAATATTAAAAATAGGGTAAATGAATATTTACCACGCATTTTAAGTATATTACCCTGGGGAAGAAAGACCCACGAAGTTAAAAATGGATTAGCATTACCTTTAAAAGAAAAAGTTACTGAACGTAATAAAAAACAGTATAATCAACCTTCTATGAGTGTTAGTGAAACATTAAAAATTTCTGAAAAATTATTAACAATGGTATCAGATTGGCGTGCGGAAGATTATCATGAATGGTTACAAATGGGATGGGTATTATATAACATTGGTGATGGTTGTGAAGAAGCACAACAACAATGGTTAGATTTTTCAGCACGTTGTGAAGAAAAATATGATGAAGCTTATTGTGTTTATGAATGGGATAAAATGATAAAAAAGAATTATACTATTGCAACATTGAGACATTTGGCTAAGAAAGATAATCCTACTCAATATAATCAATTTATCAAAGATAAAATCCAAAATAAAATTAAAGATTCTTTGGATGGAGCGCATAATGATATAGCTAAAGTATTAGAAGAAGAATATGGTAATGAATTTGTATGTGCATCTATTACCAATAAAGTTTGGTATCAATTTAAAGATCACATTTGGCAAGAAATGGAAGAAGGTAATTTTTTACGTGAAAAAATATCTGATGATAAAGGATTAATTGAAAAGTATAGAGAACAAATGCGTGAATGTGTTAATAAGTTAGGTTGTGATGACAAAGCTGAAAAAGCAATGTATGAAGCTAGAATGAAACAAGTAGCTAAAATTATTAGTAATTTGAAATCTGCACCATTTAAAAATAATGTAATGAAAGAAGCAATGGAAGTTTTCTATAAAAGAGAATTTAAACAAAAATTAGACCAAAATAAAAACTTAATTGCATTCAAAAATGGTATTTATGACCTAAACGAAAATAAATTTAGAGATGGATTACCTGAAGACTATATTAGTAAATGTTTACCCATTGATTATAGAATATATCAAGACACCGATGAAGAAGTTGAAAACGTAGTTGAATTTTTACAAAAGGTTTTTCCTGATACTTCCATTCGTAATTACTTCCTAGATACATATTCCGATATTTTTGTTGGTGGAAATACTCAGAAAAAGGTTTATTTATGGACAGGAGAAGGAGATAATGGTAAATCAATCACACAAGCTTTTTTCGATAGAATGTTAGGTGAATTAGCTATTAAATTTAATACTCAATATTTTACTGGTAAAAAAGTATCTACTGGTTCAGCGAATCCTGAATTGTCTAGAGCAGCACCACCGGTACGCCATGTTACTATGGAGGAACCAGATGCTGATGAAACATTAAATATTGGTGAACTTAAAAAATTATCTGGCGGTGATACTTATTGGGCACGTGATTTATTCGAAAAAGGTAAATCTGCTAGAGAAGTTAAACCAATGTTTACATTAACTTTTATTTGTAATAAACTTCCAAAACTTAAATATTCCGATAAAGCCACTTGGAATCGTTTACGTGTTATTCCATTTGAATCAACTTTTGTGGAACCTGGACAACCTTGTCCAAAAACATTTGAGGAACAATTATTAGAAAAAAAGTTCCCAATGGACAAACAATTTGATTCGAAAATTCAAGGTATGGTGGGTGCTTTTGCTTGGTATCTTTTAGAATGGAGGAAAAAAGTAACCATACGTGTAGAACCTGAAAAAGTTAAGGAAGCTACTGCCGTTTATCGTAGACAAAATGATATTTATCGTCAATTTATTGAAGAAAATATTACAGAAGATAAAAATGCCTACATTGCTCTAGCCGAAATATACGCTCATTTCAAAGAATGGTATAAAGAAGGATGGTCTAATATGACAGTACCTATTAAAAATGAAGTTAAAGAATACTTTGAGAGACTTTGGGGTGATACGGAAAAAGGATATAGATGGCGTGGTTATAGAATTAGGACATTACAAGAAGATCTAGATTCTGGAAATGCTATTGTTTTAGAAGAAGATGATTTAATTAATTATGATGATGAAAATGGTAAAGCATTACCACCTATGTAAATTTTATATTTTTGTATAAATATAAAATCATATTTAAGCACCACTGCCACCACCACTTTCGGTATTGGTAGCAAGAGCATCAACAACAGCCTTGAGGGCGTTAAAATCGGTGGTAAGATTGGTAATGAGAGTTTGGAGATTGCTATCGGCAGCCTGGTAAGCATCAGAAATCTCCTTGAAAGTGTCAAGATCGATTTGGGAAAGATTGAGTAATATTAATACTGGTTATAATTTTATTGCTAATTGGAATAGAGCAATATTATGGCTATCATATGTATTTGATACAGATTTTCCTTATTATAATATTACTATTAATAGTAATTCTACTAACGCAGTAGCAATAATTGAAAAATATATATTACAAATTATGTTTATGTATAATAAACATAATCAATGCAAAAATTAACAGATGAATTAAATGTAGAAGCAGAAGAAGCTTTAGCATCTGCTAAATTAGGTGGACTCAAGAAAAAACTTAATGAGGAATCTTGGAATTCTCATATGGAAAATTTAATGAAAATGTGGGGTGAAAAAGCAGCAGGATTAAGATTTATGCATTCTAACGCTGCATCTTATTGGACCAAACTAAGTAATAATTTAACTATAACCAGTATTATTATTACAACACTTTCTTCTGGTGCATCTTTAATTAGTACAAGCATTCAAGATAATGATACCAAAAATATTGTTTTATATATTGTTGGTATTATAGGCATCATTGCTAGTTTAATTCAATCTATGAAAAAATTTTATAATGCAGAAGAAAAGGCGGCCGAACATGGTGCTATTTCTAAACAATTTGGTTCCTTTTATCGTTTTATGACATTACAATTAGGTATGAGTAGAGCAGATCGTATGCCATCTGAACAACTATCTGACTGGGCTCTTAAAGAATATGAACGTTTACAACAAGATGCTTTACCTCTTAGCAGTAATCAAGTGGAATTATATAGAAAAACATTTGCTAATTCTACACAAAGTATGCCAGATATCTGTGAAGATGAATATATTATTAAAATCTACAAAAATGAAACAGAAAATAATATCTAAATAAGATTTAAAAAAATAGAATATATAATAAAAGTTCGCGTAGCTCAGTTGGTTAGAGCGTGGGTCTTATGAGCCCAAAGTCACGGGTTCGAGCCCCGTCGTGAACATAAAGTCCTTATAATAAGGCCATATCATAAGATATGTTCTTATCTGTCGTTCTTAGATTGTACCTAACCCTTTATTTATTTCAGATGCAGATTTACTTTTTGATAATTGTTTTTTCAAGTCTTTTAGATATTTATCTTTATATGAATTTTCTTTTTCAAATTCAAATGGTACTGCTATTATACAATTTTCTGGTTGTGTTTCATAAACTTCTTCATAATCATCTATTATAATAGTATTATCTTTATTATATCCCTCTAGATTATATACATCCCACAACATTGACAAATTTTTAGAACTATTTTTCTTCTTTTTTGAAATATCACAATGATAAGAAAAAAATATCCAATCTAACTTTCTATTAGCCTTATTTTTTAAAATAATTTTATCAATTATAAATAATGCATAATCTTTACTAGCAGCAGTCCAGACAGATACATTAAAGTTCGCAAACAAATAATCTAAAAATTTTTGTACTCCAGGACGTTCAAAAACAATATAATATCCATCCATATCATGAAAAACAAAATTTTTAGCTTTTGATTTATTTTTTTTAAAATCATAATCATCTGTTGATTCAGCACTAATTATCGTCTGATCTAAATCAAGTATGATATTCATTTTAGATTCACTCATTTATTTAATAATATATTTTATATAAATTATTTTATATAAAATATTCTTTAATTAACTTACGGCGATTCTCGTTCTTTTTGCATAGCTAATGCCGCTGCCATTAGTCCCGACTTATTATCATTATCTTTTGTACTAGGTACTGTTCTTTCCTGTTCTTTACCAAAACTTTTACTATTAAAATCATATCCTCCTGCTCCATTTCTTACTCCAGCGGGTGGTCTACCATTATTTTCATCGTCACTACTTTCTTCATCTAAATCTGCTATTGATGTATTATTAATTTTTACAGATTTTTTATTATTATTATTATGTTGCTCTTTTTTTACAGTTGGACTATATTGTAATACTTCTTTTGAAGGTGGTGTATCAGGCTCTGGTGGTGGAGGTGGTGTATTAGGTTCTGCTGGTGGTGGAGGTGGTGGTGGAGGTGGTGGAGGTGGTGGAGAAGGTGGTGGAGGAGGTGGTGGAGGTGGTGGAGGTGGAGGTGGTGGCAAATGTAATTCTACAACATTGTCTATCCAATCATATAAACTTTGACCTTCTAACGTTTCGATTCTAAAACCTTGATAAATAACAAGTAAACAAGGTACTGATGATATAGTTAATTGGTTAGATTTAATTATTTGGTTTCTAATTTTTTCATTGTCGATACATAGTGTATTTAATCCAGCTAGATTATATAAATTTACTGGACAAGTAGAGAGTGCTGACAAGAGATTTTTACAAGATTCAGAATAATTACTATATAATAATACACAAAGATGATGTTCCATATTTACTATTTTTATTCTTTCGTTTTAAATAAATTTAAATGTAAAATATTGTATTTAAAATAAATATGGAACACGGTACACAAATAGATTCAGAATGTTATGAATATATGCTTGACCAAAATTATAATAGATATGTGGGATGGGATGAGACCGGATGTCATATCCAAGAATTTTATAGTCCAGAAACTGTTAAATTAATATCAGCTAAAGTTACTGAATTAACAGATGGAGTAGATGAAAGAAATAGAAAAATAGTGGTACCGGATCAATCTATTATTAACGTAATGAATTCAATCGAGAGTTCATATAGACCATCTGTAGGAGATATTCACACTAGATATAATGTACCTAAAGGTGCTCCGACAGATTATAAGCAGGAAATGATTGATCAAACAATACAAATGATTGTTAATGATATTAAAATTAATTTAGGAATGGAACAAAATAATGCTAAACTTACAGCATGGACTACAGTATATGGTGATTTTAATGAACATGGCTTACGTGGACATGATATTATTAAAGTTAGAAATAAGAAACCCGCATCAATGCAATTTAATATGAACTATTAATTATATTATATTATATTATAATATAATAAATGCTGTTTGTAAATTTAAAACAAATATGGGAAATTTTTGCTGAAAAGACAAAAAATGGTAAACAAATTGAAGTGTGTGGTTATTTGGCTAGTCGTACAAATATAGAAAGAATGTTACCAAAATGTAATAGTGAACAACCTTTTAATTTTAATTCTAATGATCATCGTGAATTAGTACCTATAATATGTGGTGTAGAAACTAGTGAAGATAGAGCTAGTTGTTCACATTATCCAACTATTTATAATTCTTATGATTCAATTATATGGCATACACATCCAAATAATTCTAAATCATATCCAAGTGTAGAAGATATAATTAAAATGTTAAAACCAAGACCTAATCCTAATCCTATGGATAGTTTAATAATATGTAGATGGGGTATCTGGGAATTTAATGCTAAGAATAAACAAAGTGTTGACATGCCTGAAATGATACGTTTATTGGAACATTATTTAAATCAAATTGGAAAAGAAGCATTTAATGAATGGAAAAGAATAACAGGAAAGACAGATGAAAATGAATATAGAAATAATCGTGTGGATTTAACTACAGGAATATTAAATACAATAAATACAAACATAAGCAAGTTAAACACAAAACTACATATGTTTCAATTTAATATAAACTTTACAAGTTGGGAAACATTAGAAGAATCTCCATATTATATATTAAAAAACTTAAACGAAAATGAATTAGATTTTTATTAAAATTTAATCTTTTCTTCATATAATGAAGCCAACGGTACAAAATTAATATTTCTAGAAAAGCCGTGATATTCGTAATCTATGTTGTTAAAACTATCTCTAAATTGTATAATATTCAAATGTCCACCATATTGTTCTAAAGTCCGCCAATGTGGCGCCACAGAAATTACTGAATTTAATGTACCTGTAATTTCATTATACATTTTGTTTAATAAAAGTAGAGAATTATCATATAGTCTATTGTGTTTATTATCTAATATAAAAGCTTTACAACAATTAAAAGAACAAAAGACACCATCTGTTTCATAATAAGGTGAATTATTCAATACAATTAAATCATCCTTTAATTTATCTTTACGATTATTTGTAATATTTTCATTAATAGTATAAGTATCTTTACTGATATGTGAATGATATTTTTTGGTTGCTTTGTTAGATACATATTTTATAGGACAACCAATAGGTTTTGTTTCAAATGGATTTTTACACCAAAAACAATGATATTGAAATAAATTAATATTCATTTTAGCATTAAAATCTATCATTGATACATTACAAATATGAGTCCTTTTAGATTCATCTAAAAATGATATTACTTCTGGGGTACCTTTTTCTATATGTAATTCTGATAACTTAGTTGTATTTGGAACATCGTTATAATTTACAATTTCACTATTAATTCTATATTTAGCATTTACTTTTGTAATATTAATATTTTCTAAAACTAAAACGTACTTAGATTTACTAGATTTTGGCATTTTATTAATATTCTTTATAACAATTATTATCTTTTTCAATTTTAAATTTATATAATTTATATAATTAATAAAATGCTTAAGTGTTCCAAAAATAAATTATGGTTAGAAAATCCAATTAACCTGGTGTGTGATACTAGTATAATACCAATGGATAACATGAATTATACAGAAAAAATGAATGCAATAACCCGATTAATTATATTTATTTTTATCATTATGTTACTATTAGGTCTTAAAGATAGTATATATTTTTTATTGCTTTCATTGATATTTATAATTATTCTTTACTATTATCAAAGAAATAACATGACAACTAATAATATAGAACCTTTCATACAAAACACTGTACCAAATTATCATAATTTACCTACACCTAATTACGATAGATCTGGATGGGAAGCTCCTATAGAAAAAATATGGTGTAATAGTGAGGTTAATTTAGACAGTTTATCAAACAGTTTAGCTCCGGAACTACTTGCAGAACATCCTTATTATACTAAAAAAGGACAAATAAATAACCCTGAATTCGTCTCTGCTAATCAAAAACTTACTGGACAAAAAATTAACCCTAAAGCTAAAATTGCTCCTGTTATAGTACAACCCGCATACAATTTAGACTATTGGAAAACCAATAATTTAGTCAACTTTTCTCAAATTAACGAAGAAAGTAACATTGATCTTTACCAATCTGGATATCAAGTCACAACTTGTTGTCCACCACACTTAGATAATTATACTTTACCTATCACAAAAGGTAATACTAAAGAACAAAACCAAGTTATTGAAAATCTAGATAAAGTCAATAAAATTAATGTTATTAGAGAAAACTTTTCACCCCAAAATGATATTCTAGAAAATTATGAAATGCCATTAAAAATAGATGAAATTAAAATACCAACAGGTGGACTTAAATATAATAAAGGTGATATTGATTTTACATATCCATACTTAAAAACTAAAAACGGTTCTACTGTTGTTTTACCTGGGGGGTCAGGACTAGTTAACGCTGGTTGTGGATACAACCCAAAACAACTTTTTAGTTCTGATTTACCAGGTAATTTACCCGCTGGTAATGCTCAAAAAGACCCTAGAATGAAAAAATATAATAAAGATCTATTCACACAAACCATTCAACCAGGTATAACAACACGCAATGAAGTTAATGAACCAATCAATGCCAATATTGGTATATCTTTTACACAACAATTTGAACCATTAACTTGCAACTCCGATCCAATCTCTGGAGATGTTGAATACACTGAACACGATCCCCGTATTATTGATACCGATATTTTCACAAAACAACCCCCACCCGTAGAAACAGATGCCACTGAAGCAAACGTCTACGACCCCAGATTCACTAGTTATGGTACCTCTTATCGTTCCTATTCTGACGATAATATTGGACAAACTAGATTTTATTATGATGATATTAATGCTATTCGTATGCCTAATTATCTCGTACGTAGTAATATTGATAGAGAACCTTTTGCCGATAAATATGGACCTATCCCCGAAGGAGATGAAAGAGGAAATCAAGATAATCCAATTATTAGAGGATTAGCCAACAATGCATTCCTCGATGGTGCTTTAGAACATCGTACTGACCTACAAGAAAGACTCATGCGTAAAGCTAATGCACGCAATTGGCAACAAAGACAAGCTCCAATCAGAACTGGTGGACAAAGAATGGGTGGGGGGACCCACAGAATTGTTTAAGTATATTCTAAAATATACAATTATTATTTTAGAATATTTACGCACTTTCCACCGCCTTATCTACGAGTTTTGAAATAATATCTAATCCTTTGCTAATATGTTCTTGACTCACTTTTTTATCTGCATTACATTGTGTTTTTGCCTCATCGGTCCATTTAGCAAAATCAGCATTTGTATCCACCGGTCTTAAACACAACTGTTTTTTACCTGTCCAACAAGATGAACCATCATCTCCACTATCGTTTGTTTTCCAAGGTACCGCACCATATTGACTAATACAATCACACTCATCAGCACTACAAAATGGTGCTGTACCAACCCACCAACTATTAATATTATCCGCATATTCCAAATCTTTATCTACACATACCGCACGATTACACAATACTTTCTCCCCAGACCAACAGGAAGAACCATCTCCACTATCATCACTCTTACAATACACCCAATCTCCATACGGTTGTAATCTAGAACAATCAGACTCCGCACCTTCACAAAATGGTGCTTCACCCTTCCAAGATTGCTTTACAACAGCTCTATTACAACCTCTAGAGGACATTTCATCTAATTTATTTTTTAGATTTGGACAACTACTCACTTCAGGTGGATAATCCATTTTTTTAGCCCTAGGAGGTGGGGGACCTTGTGGTTTATCAGGTAACTTTTTTTTACCACCACTATTCATTGTTAATTCATATAAATTTTGTTCCGAAGGTTTTAAATTTACTGTATATTCATTACCATGTGATTTTGATTTAGTATATAATTTTACAATACCAAATATTAACAAACTAATTATTAATACTAAAAATAATATTATTATTATAAACATATTTATTATTATAATAATATTATTTTTTAAAGATTAAATATTAATAAGGTTATCGATTCCTTTACTAATATTACCTTCACTGCCACTAAATCAAAAATAAATATGTTAATCTTATTTTTAATTTTTAAAATAATATT
>Ga0180433_10009684_pt1 | contig 11754 bp, 9 predicted proteins | sample SS_ome_8_FD_132980 | JGI IMG/M metagenome (GOLD analysis project Ga0180433, IMG submission 132980) | Hypersaline lake sediment archaeal communities from the Salton Sea, California, USA - SS_1_D_1 metaG | ecosystem: Environmental > Aquatic > Non-marine Saline and Alkaline > Hypersaline > Sediment... | reverse complement strand
ATAATACTTGATTCTACGCTTTTGAAAAGGGCTACAGCGCTCTGATATGCCCGTTCGACAAACCAAGACGACGTTCTGTTCATGTGTTTGCACAATTGAATAGAGCACGTTGTCATGTGTTGCCTGCCCCTCAATGCTCCTATAAACTATTGGCCCAGCGTAGGACATCCTGTCTTATAAACATCTGGTACTCACCCCTGAAACTGGGAACTGCAATCATGGCCAAGCTCCAAGCAGTTATTCTTGCTGCAGGACAATCTAAACGATTTCGCACCGGTAACACCAAGCTCCTGGAAAAGGTCTGCGGGCAAGAAATAATTCTCTATCCAACCAACTTGCTATCGTCCATGGAAATTCCAACAACTATTGTCGTTGGACATCAAGCAGAGCGCATAGAAAAAACAGTACAAGCCCATCATAGAAATACGGTCGATTTCGCCGAACAAGGAAAACGCCACAGTCGCGGACACGCCTTACTCTGTTCAAAATCCAAGTGGCATGCTCAAGACATTCTTGTCATGAATGGTGACACCCCGTTCGTCAGCGAAGAAATCATCACAAGTCTGCAGCTCAAACACAAAAAAAACGATGCTGTCATCAGTATTGTCAAATCACACTGCTGTGAGTCTGCCTCTGCCTCGTATGATCATATCATCAGAAATGATGATGGGCAGATCGAAGTTGTAAGTATGCACGAGTGCAGCGCCAGCTTCCAGGAATCATGTTGTGTCGATGCCGGCATATATATGATTGATGGTGAGTTTCTTCATGAATGCGCAACCCGTATCTCAGGAGAAGAAACACGCTTTCACATTGGCGACTTGGTTAGGGAAGCAAACCGTAATGGGCATACCGTTGAGATGGTATCGGCACCATTCGACCGCATACGCAGTATCGACACCTTCCAGGATCTGTGGTGCGCTCAACAAGTCAAACGTGCTGAGCTGATGAAATACTGGATGAATCGCGGTGTGCACTTTTTCACTGCACAAAACGTACATCTCGACCTTGATGTCAAAATAGGGGTCGGCACCTTCATTGGCTGCGGAGTACAATTATTTGGCAAAACACATATCGGTTCCAATGCACACATCGGACATTTTAGCGTGATTGAAGAGAGCACAATCGGTAGTCACGCTACCATCCAACCACACAGCGTTCTGACCAAAACAACTATCGCTGAACAGGAGAACATTGGTCCCTTTGCACACATAACAAACAAAAAAAAAGAAAACTGCCGCACACAAAAAAACAAACAAACAGCTCGCCGGCCTGCCGGAGCAACCCGCCTACAAGAGTTTTGCTAATATATGATCCGTATCGTACATACTGCCGACATACACTTTGGGATGGAGAACTACGGCAAACCAGATCCCAAAACCGGCATTCATTCGCGTCTGGCTGACTTCCACCGCGCACTAAGCAACTGTGTTGATTTTGCAATTAAAGAAAAGGTCGACCTGTTTCTCTTTGCCGGCGACGCCTACCGCACTGCACACCCGAGCCAAACACAACAGAAGCTCTTGGTGCAGCTTTTCATGCGTCTCTATCGAGCCGGCATCCCTGTTGTAATCATCGTTGGCAACCACGACCAACCTATCAGCTTCGGCAAAGCACACACACTCGACATTTTTGGAGAACTACCACTCGATGGTTTCCACGTTGCAGCAAAACCAACCTCACTATGCATACCAACAAAGAATGGCCCGCTACAAATAGTAGGCATCCCTTGGCCAACACGCAGCTCAATTTCGATTGCCAACAAACACCTTACATACAGCGCCAACGAAATATCTGCACATGTTTCTCAAGGAGTTGCGCAAATCATCGCTTCGATGGCAGCAAAACTGAACCCTGATATTCCCGCCATACTCGCCGGCCATTTGACCGTCAGCACCGGCAAATTTTCTGGCTCTGAAAAACGTGCAATCTATGGCACTGACCCATTGCTGATGCCGTCACAACTGGCAATCAAACCATTCGACTACGTTGCACTCGGCCATCTACACCGTTACCAGAACGTCAATCCCGGTGGCTATCCAGCCGTTGTCTATTCTGGCTCAATTGAACGAATCGATTTCGGCGAACGCAAAGAAAAAAAAGGCTTCTGTCTCATTTCTATACCGGAAAAGAACAAGGCATCACACAAGTTCATACCAGTACCAACGCGCCCCTTCGTGCAACTTGAAGTACACCTAAAGGAAGGCTTACCTCAAACCGAACAAGTTATTAAAGAAGTCCAAATGCATTCGCTCAAAGATGTAATCGTCAAAATTGTCTACCACGTACCGCCAGGCAAAAGTGACGCCGTCAACCTCAAGCAGGTGCAACAAGCATGCGCTGGTGCTTCACATTTGGCAGCCATCGTACCAATACGCAGCCACGAAACACGGCCACGACGCATTGGCTTGCCTAAGGCACGTGCAAACCTGAGCGAACTACTCGATACCTACTTCGAGTCTAAACAAGAATCGAAAACAAAAAAGAATCGCTTGATCAAAAAAAGCCTCGAGCTCGCACAGCAATGCTCGGAACTTTAAGCACTCTAAACGTCAGAGGTAAAGCACCGACGTGCTCTTTACCAGATTCTCGCGATATTCACTAAGCAGCTCTTCGTAACGCGGTGCGCGAAGCAACTCCACAATATCATGGTATCGCTCCTCCAACGTCAACTCATGCTCATCGGTCTTGTCGACAAGATGGTAAATGCCATATCCGTTGTCCACCTCAATTGGCCCGTAGTACGCATCAACTTCCATGTCGCGAATAAAGCTCTTGCTAGCAGCAATTTCACTTGAACCAAGAGTGAATGGCATTGTCCACTCATACTTATACTTACAGGTACCATCACCGATTGCAGATTTGATTCGTCGTCTTTGTCGATCACCAATGGCTTTTGGGTCAAGCGAAACCTCGGCATATTCAATCTTATAAGTTGCCTCGGCTGTTTCTGGGTTTGCCTTGCAATATGCCTCTACGTCTTTGCGCGGCACAATCAGGTTGGAACGAACTTTGTAGTCAAACATCTGGTTAACTACCTGCAGAACCTTAAACTGCTCCCGCCCTTCTTCGTAGGTATACCCAGCATTAGAAAAAACCTGACGCATATCTTCAGCCGTCAAATTGTTCTGCCGCTGCACAACCGCTAGATAGCGATCAATAACGTCATCATCTATAGCTATCTTATGCTTAAGTGCATCGAGAAACACCTGACGCTCAAAAACAACATCGGCTAGCGGCCTGAGCTGACCCGTTAAGCTCGGACGCTCAACTTCAGCCTTGGTAATTAGCTGGGTACCCTCTTGGCCAAAAACAACTGCTGCTACACCATCTATAGCAAACTCGCGACCTCGTAGGGTATAGTCATTTTTCTCTTTTGATACAGATGCCTCGTCCCACAACTCTTTGCTATGCGACGTGTTCGCTGTCGCCTCTCGCTGGACAGCAACAGCTTCGTCTGAACGAACTTTTTTCTTCTGTTTTGCCCGAGCATTAAGGGCAAGAGGAACAAACAACAGCTGCAGACTTAAAAGACTCAGTGACAATCGCCGCATACCAGAACTCCAGAAGTAGATAAAGATCTACGGAGTATACAAAAAAAGAGGGCATGTGCTCAAGCATCATGCCCTCTTTTAACCTTGTTGCGTATCAGATATTACGCAGCAGGAAGCATCTCATCAGACAACTCAGGCAACTCTTCATCGCCCATAGGCAAGTCGAGTCCCGGCTCCTGCGGCGTTTCACGGAAGTCTTCAATACCGTACTTCTCCTTGAGTGAATCAAGCTTCTTGGTTGATGCTTCAGCAACCGCTTGTTCATCAAGAATACGCTTTAGCTGTTCCTTGACTTCATCGAACGTACGATACTTCTTCTCTTCCTGGCCAGAAATGCTAACGACCCAGAAGGTATTCTCGTCAACTTCAATTACCTCAGCACCAGGGATAGCAGAACCACGAACTTCAAGAATCTTGGTACGCAAGGTTGGATCAATACCAATCTTATCCTCGTGTACCAAACCAAAGTCACGAACCTTTTCCGCTAAGCCATCTTCACCCTGTGCCGCCTTGACGATATCGTTACCGGACGACTTCACCTTACGCAGGAACGCTTTGGCAAGCGCTTCAGTATCGAACTGAACACCCTTGGTCTTGCGACCACCTTGAGAAACAAGGAAGCGCTCGCGTTCTTTGTTGTAATAATCGCGCACTTCACGTTCGCTCGCACTTGCCTTGATGTCCTTAACAAAGAACTGCTGATTAACCGAGTCTCTGGCATGAGCCATGACACACTCAAGCGATTTACGATACTCATCCTGCTTGTCGATACCGCGCTCATCTATGTAGCGCCCAATAACAGCACGCAAGATCAACTGATCAGCAATCATATGTTTGATTTGAGGACCCATAAAGGCCATAGCTTCTTTGAGTTCAGGACTCGAACCAGCTAGCCTTTCAATCTCTTCTTGCAACGATTTTTCTGTCACTAAGGACTTACCTGCCATAGTAATGAGAACCTTGCTTCCATCCTCAGCAACTGGCGCTTCAGCTTTGACCACATCCTTTGCCTGACTAGTCTCACCCTTTGCCGGTGACTTTTTTACAGCAGGCGCAGCTTTTTTGCCACCACCAAACCAATCAAGACAACCAGGTAGGGTTACCAACAAAGCTGCCATTGGCAGCAAAACAAACACTTTTTTTTGTAAAAACCTGATGGACATTGTGCTCCTCATTTGCCCACGGGTACACGAAATAGACTTTACCGGCAGGCAAACTACCACAAGTGCGTCATGTTGTACACTCAATGCGAGGACAAACACCCTACTGCAAATGCTTCTTGATCAGCTCTTTAATGACAGTAGGATTGGCTCGACCGCCAGTCTTCTTCATGACAGCACCAACAAAGAAGCCAAACATACGCTCGTTACGAGTTTGACGATACGCTTCAACCTGCGACGAATTCTCACTCATCACTTCGCTGACAATCTTCTCTAACTCATCAACGGAACTAATTTGCTCAAGACCGACTTCCTTGACCACCCCTCGTGGATCCTTGCCAGTCTGCGCCACAGTTTTAAATACCTCTTGGGCCGCACGGTTGTTAATGACGCCACCATCAACCATATCAACGAGCGTCGCAAGCTGATCGGGCTGCATTTTCAACTCTATCAGTTCGATCTTCTCCTCTTTCAAAAAGGCCATGACATCGCGTAGCACCCAATTGATAAGATTGCGACTTTTGGTAGTAGAACGTGCCTGCTCAAAATAATTAGCAAGCTCAACATCCTCAACCAAGATTTCAGCCTCAGATGGCTCCAGACCACACTCGCTACACAATCGATTGAATCGCTCATGAGGCAATTCAGGCAACAGCTTTCGCACCCGGCCAATCCACTCATCATTAATTTCTATTAACGGCAAGTCGGGATCTTCAAAGTAGCGATAGTCTGCCACCTCTTCCTTAGATCGCATGGCAGCAGTTTCACGCGTGCGCGTGTTCCACAAACGTGTCTCCTGGGAAACCCTATCACCACGCTCAAGCAAACCAATCTGCCGCTCCAATTCATACTCTATGGCATCGCCGATAAACTTGAATGAGTTAATATTTTTCAACTCACAACGCGTGCCGAGTTCCGCAGCACCCTTCTTGCGCACTGAGACATTGGTATCTGCACGAAATGCACCTTCCTCCATGTTACCCGAACAAATACCCAGATAACGAACCAATAAGCGCAAAGCCTTCAAATACGCCTTAGCTTCATCGGCATTGCACATATCAGGATAGCTAACAATCTCGAGCAGCGGCGTCCCGGTGCGGTTGAGATCAACAAAACTCTCGTCACCGTCAGGCGAGTGTAAATTCTTGCCCGCATCCTCCTCCATGTGGATACGCATCAAACGCACCTTCTTTATCTGCCCATCATCCAAGCGAATAGGAACAAATCCTTCGTGACAGATCGGCTCCATCTGCTGGGTAATCTGATAGTTCTTGGGCAAATCTGGATAGAAGTAGTGCTTTCGATCAAAATAAGAACGCGGCGAGATTGAACAATTGGTGGCAAGGCCTGCCAATATGGCGTAATCAACAACTTGCTTGTTCAATACCGGCAACGGGCCGGGATAACCGCTACAAACGTCGCAAATATTACGATTCGGCTCCTGACAAGGAGCATTGTCACACGCGCAGAAGATTTTGCTCTTGGTCATCAACTGAACATGCACCTCGATCCCTATGGTCGCCTCATACTCCGCATATCTGTCCAACACAGATGCCGTTGTCGCCATTGTAACCCTCGATGATGCGATCAGTCGGTAAGACGCGGTGTCGAACGCCGACACCCGCAAAAATTAGCTCTTTCAGGGTATCACATTTTCTCGATCTTGTACTCACCCAGGGCAAACTTCTTATTGCTGCTTATGGTAATCTTGACCCGCAATTCTTTTTCTAAATCCAAAACGGCTTCGTACTGCACAGAAGTAAGATAGTCAAATACTTCTGGACTCACACACAAACCAACCTGTTTGCCCAGTTTGCCTTCACGAATCTTCTGCTCAAACCTACGCAAAACAGCATGACACTCGGTTTGTACCGATTTGACAAAACCGGTTCCATCACAGCGAGAACATGTCTCCGTTAGCTGCTGCACAAGAGTCTTGCCTGAGCGCTTGCGCGTCATCTGTACCAGACCAAATTCTGAAAGTTTCAACACAACCGATTGAAACTTGTCACGCTCACGCAAAGTCTTCTCAAAGTGCTGGAAAAGCTTCTTGCGATTGGCAGCAATCGCCATATCAACAAAGTCTATGACTATAAGCCCACCTATGTTACGCAACCTCAATTGGCGAACAATTTCTTCAGCCGCTTCAAGGTTGTTTTTTAGGATTGTATCTTCGAGGCTCTTTTTGCCCGTAAAGCGACCGGTGTTGACGTCGATTACGCTCATTGCCTCAGCGCTCTCTATAATGAGAGTGCCGCCAGACTTCAGATGCACCTTCCTCTTGAGCGCTTGCTCAATTTGTTTCTCAATATCATAAAATTCAAAAATGTTTGGCGGTTCCGTGTAGAGCTGTACACGCTGCGTATACTCCGGCGCAACACCCTTAATAAACTGCAAAATACGCTTTTGACTCTGTTTGTTATCGGTAATCACCGCTTCAACTTCGTCATCGAGGTGGTCTCGTATAATCTGCAGCGGCAAGTCTATATCTTCGTAAACCTTCTCTTCTGGCTTCGCTCCTTTGTATTGATCTTGAACCGCTTTCCACGCCTTGAGCAGGTATTTTATATCTTTGGCTATAGCCTTTTCATCCTGACCCTCGGCAGTTGTTCGTATAATCCCCCCCATTCCCTCAGGTAAATTTTTACGAACTAACTCACGCAGTTTGCGACGCCCTTCAACGCTACCTATCTTCTTCGACACACCGATACGTGGAATATTAGGCATCAAAACAATGAATCGACCCGGCAAAATAAAACAGGTTGACAGCTTCGCGCCCTTTTCATAGACAGGCTCCTTACTCACCTGCACAAGAAGCTCTTCCCCTTCTTTAACAATTTTGCTGATATCGCTCTTGCGTCGCACCCCCCTGCGCTGCTTGGCAGGCTCCTCGTCTACTTGTGCCTGTTCAAGCATCTTGGTAATCGCCATCTCGCGATCAATTTCGGAAATATGAAGAAAACCAGCTTTATCTTGACCAATATCAACAAACGCCGTTTGAATACCCGGCAAAACTTTGGAAACAACCCCCTTGTAAAAAGCACGCTCCAACGACTCCTTGGCGTGGCTCGCAAAGTAAATATTCTGGAGCTTGCCATTCCAAGTTACCGCAACACGCGTTTCCCACGTTTCTTGGTTAATAAGTATCTTTTTCATTGTCCTCTTGCACCAGGTACAAACTTTTTTTTCTCACTACTACTTCTCCTGGCCCCGGGCCAACCATACAAGTTGTTAATTACTATACCGCAGAGATCCCGTGATGAGTAGAAAATGGGGCAAAAATGTGCTACTGTCCTCGTCGGTATTGTACATTCTTCATCACACGCGCCATCGTGAAAGGGTAGGTATGGTTGCAAAGAAAGAGTTCATCGCATTGGCCATAGTTTTGGTTGCCATCTCAGGATGCTGCCGTAAATGCCAAGAAGGAGCAGCCGCAAAGGGTGCCAAGAAAGTAAGCAAAAAAAACCCTAAAAAAGCAAAAATGCCGCGAGCCGGCAAAGAGCTCGCTTTCAACGACTTATTTATAGACGACGCTGAGCTTGATGATCTAATCACACGCGCCAGCAGCACGCTCACCGCAGAAGGTGACAACGAAGCTTCAGAGGCTATAGACCCTATCGAATCAACAACAGAAGAACTGGCATGGCTCGACGGATACTCTCTCGAAGATGAAGATCTCGGGTGGGATGATGTAGCTTCATCAGAGAAGAGTTTCAAAAACGTATACTTTGCCTTCAATAAGTATGGTATCTCCGGTGAGCAAAAAGATAACGTCCTATACGATGCTGATGAAATAAACAGCGCTCTGGACGAAGCTGCCAACCGCGGTGAAAATCTCAAGGTTGTCGTAGAAGCACACTCATGCCACGCAGCTGGTGATCCCGTATACAACCTTGCGCTTTCACAAAAGCGAGCAGCTTTTGTCGTTGACAAACTAAAAGAAGCCGGCGTGCCCGCTGAGTGCCTACAAGCCATTGGACGAGGGCAAGAGATTCCAGCCGTTGTTGACGGTAAGCCAATTTCCGGATCACGCAAAGAACAGTGGCTAAACAGACGCGCTGAAATATATTTGGTAAATGCATAAACTAATACGATCATAAACAACCGGGGCGCAAGTTTTAACACTTGTGCCCTTTTTTTATGTAGCAGCTATAAGCCGCCCAACCAATGCGCGAATTTTCTTTCGAGGATCGCACACCTTCATCTGCGTAAAATTATTCTTAACCTGTCGCATCATCTCATGATCACTCAGCACATTGTCCATTATTTTAGCAACCTTCTGCGATGATGGTATCGTTGCCCCCACGCCATTTTCAAAAACAAAGCGATGATTAAATCGTTCCCACACCAATACATCGCTTGTTGTTGAATCGAGAAAAATCGGCAATTGTACATAAATCGCTTCACAGACACTCACCGTACCCGACTTGGTTATAATCACGTCGGATGCTGCCATATAATCAGCCACTTTATCTGTAAAGCCAAGCACTGTAGTCGTAACATGAGAAGGCATTTTTATGTGGGCAAGATTCTTGCGCAAATGCTCACTTCGGCCTATAGCAAAGATAACATGTGTCGGATGCGTAAGCTGTGCTAACCGCTTGGCAAGGGCAACCATAGCCGTGGAACCAAGTGAGCCCATAAGAACTAAAATAGTTGGCGTCTTCTTAGAAATACATAGCGAACGCCTAACACTCGCCCTACGCGTCACACGCTGTCGTTCCGATTGCAAAAAAGATGATCGCACCGGAAAACCAACAACATGTACTCTGCCTGCGGGTACACCTGACGGCTTAATCGTATCGCGAATAGCCTTATCGTCAAACGACATGCCTATATGAAACTTATCATAATTCGCAGTGCGCACTCCGCGAACAAATGTCGTCGCATCTAAATCGGTCGGCAGCAGCAACACCGGCAGCTGATGCTCCTTGGCAGCATCAGCAATGATGCCATTAATAATAGGAACCACTGAAATAATGAGATCTGGTTTATGCTCGGCTAAGTAGCGTGAGACATGTGCCACCGCAGAATGGTGCCGAACACCAAAATAAGCCTTGCCAGCACGTACCAAAAAGGAAACAAATAAGTGCCAGTTCTGCTGAAACGCGTAATTATATATTGTCTCACCCTCGAACCTATCGCCAAACCACCGCGGTGGCATAATAGGACCAAGTACATCCGTAAAAATATTAACCACAGCCATAGCGTAATCTTTGTTCATGTACTCGAGCAGCGCATGAGCAACAGAAGTATGGCCCCCACCACCCTTGCTCGAAAAAATAAGAATTTTTTTCTTATTTCGTACGCTATCAGCATCGGCAACGCGATAAATATCACTCACATTAACCGGCTGACGCACTAGATCGTCTTTAAATACAACAAGGATCGTAACAACAGTTAACACAACACCTACAAACAATGTACGACTAACCGTTGGACAGGTGCTACTACTCATGGTCTTATTTTCCTACGCAAAATTCTTTAAAAACAGCATCAAGACCTGCTTCACCCACCGATTTGCCAGTCAACTCAGCAAGATGTGCCACAGCATCCGTTAAATGATACGAGAGGAGTTCGTAAGCAACTTGATCAACTGCCAACAACTCTCTCAGCTGCGCTGCCTTTTTTTCCAAACCAAGCACAAGGTTGTACTGACGCTGATTGAGCATGTAGGGGCTATCAGCAGAAACAAGTAAATCTTCAACCCGCTGTGCAATAGCTTGATCAACCAACACAATATTCTGACCAGTTAACGCCGATACAGACAACGCAACTGTTCCCGTACCAACATCAAGGCTCACCTGGGGTAGATCGCTCTTGTTGTGCACAACAATCGTTTTATCTTTGTGCTTCTCGCATATCTGCTGGTACACACGTCGCTCATCGGGCGTCAATTGGCGCGAGCCATCAACAACAAGCAACACTAAGTCTGCTAACTCTGCTTCGGCGTATGAACGACGCACTCCTTCTTTCTCGATAACATTCGCGGCACACCGCAAACCCGCCGTATCAACAAGCGTGCAATAGCAGCCATCGCGATAAATACCCGCCTCAACAGTGTCACGCGTTGTACCCGCCTGCTGGCTAACAATCGATCTATCTTTGCACAAAAGCGCATTGAACAATTTCGACTTACCAGCATTCACCGCACCAATCATGGCAACACGTATCCCATCACGTAACTGCCGCTGCACATCATGGCCCTTCTTGAGCACCGCAAGCGTGTCCAATACATCTTTCACAATGATTCTGATCTGATCATCAAGAAAAAACTCGCCATCATCACTCAGTTCGAAACTGCCCTCTGATAGCGCCAATGCTCTGATAAGCTGCTTCTCAATCGCAGCAAGCTGTGCCGACAAGCTGCCATCAACCTGGCAAAGTGACTTCTTCAATGCAACTTGGCTATTGGCATGAATGAGATCATTAATTGCCTCTGCCTGCAAAAGATCCATTTTGCCATACAGAACACCTCGACGCGCAAATTCTCCTCGATCGGCAAGACGTGCTCCACACGCAATCGCCCGTGCAATCACCGACTCAATCACAAACTGATTGTTGTGACAGGTGATCTCAACCGTATCTTGCCCGGTAAATGTACGCGGCGCACGAGTCAAGAGAAAAAGTACAGAATCTATCGTACAAGCATCAGCATCAACAACACGCCCATAGTGAATGGTATGCGTTGGCAGATCAACCAGCCGCTTGCCCGAAACTAAGCACGCCATCTTGTCTGCAACAGAAACCGCCTCAGCTCCTGACAGACGCACCAATGCTATTGCCCCACGCCCTTGTGGGGTACACTGGGCAACTATGACCTCCTCATCACGCGCAACAATCATACGCGTTCGTCAGACCTTGCGTTGCCGGTAGCCGAATCAACGGATATTTTAAGATTTCGCATAGCACGTTGGCCAAATTTATTCCGCAACACTTCAGTCATCAAGTGACAAAAACTGTTGAGAACAACCCGCTCCTCACGCTCGTCTCGACCCATTGAGTTAGCAAAGATAACTCTTAACACCCCTCCTTGCGCT
>Ga0180433_10009681_pt1 | contig 11761 bp, 6 predicted proteins | sample SS_ome_8_FD_132980 | JGI IMG/M metagenome (GOLD analysis project Ga0180433, IMG submission 132980) | Hypersaline lake sediment archaeal communities from the Salton Sea, California, USA - SS_1_D_1 metaG | ecosystem: Environmental > Aquatic > Non-marine Saline and Alkaline > Hypersaline > Sediment... | reverse complement strand
GAGGAATAAATTCCATCGTGGTCACACAACACTTTGGCCATTGCGATCACTTCTTCAGTCGTGGCATAGCGATCCGGAATATACATCAGACCGGTACTCATCCCCCAGGCTCCGTCCCGCAGGGCCTTGTCCAGAATGGATTTCATTTTGTCCAACTCCTCGGGTACAGGGGTTCGGTTGACATCCCCCAGCACCGCTCTCCGAATGGTGCCGAAACCGACAAGGTGAGCGGCATTGGTGCCGATCCCTTGGTCGGTCCATAATTTCGTGATTTCCGGCATGTTGAAATTTCCGATGCCGCAATTGCCGGTGACGACCGTGGTGACGCCCTGAGTGAGATAATTGAGGTTGGCTTTGATCTTATTTTTTCCCAGACCCCCATCGCAATGGGTGTGCATATCGATAAACCCCGGCGCGACAACAAAACCATCGGCATCGATAATCCGGGCCGCTTTTTTTGCTTTAATAGAACCTACTTTTGCTAGTGTATCGTCCCGAATGCCGATATCGCCGGTAAATGCAGGCTGGCCCGATCCATCGATAATCATGGCATTAGTAATGACGAGATCGAATGCGGCATCCTGCTTTTGACAGGACCCAATACATATAATAAGCCATAAAATAATTAAACTCGGGGCAAGTCGTTTGATCATATCAGCCTCCTTTTTGATGATCTAAGAAAAACAATCAGCTTTTTTGTGAAAAGTTTTTGATATATTATCGACCATATATCGCAAACTAATTTATGAAAGATGATTTGTCAAGGGGATTCTCAGAAATTCTCAGAAAAAAGGTTGACAATCGGCAAACATTGGGATAGCGTAAAATTTATGAACGATCATATATCGAAATATTTAGACAAGTCAAAGAGCCTGAAACAGGTCTCCACGATCAGCGAAGTGATCTACGCCAACCTTAAGGAATCTATACTAAGGAGAAAACTGAAGCCGAACCAGCGAGTCAAAATCAGAGAAATCGCTGACTTTCTCGGAGTCAGTCAGACGCCTGTCAGGGAAGCCATCCAGAGGTTGGCCGCAGAAAAATTCTTGATCATCAGCGCCAGAAGCGACGTAAAGGTCGTCGATGTGGGCGTGGAAGAAAGCATGATGCTCGGCGAACTCATCCAGGTCCTTGACACGGGCTGCGTCCACAAAGCCATTGAAAACATCACTGACAAAGGCATAGAGGAGCTCAAAAACCTGAACGAGAAATTGGGCGAATACTACGAGACAAAACAAGTTGACATGTATATCCAGCAGAATCACAAGATCCACAAAAAAATTTGGAAGCTCTACAAGAACGATGTCATTTATCAAACTCTGAACCAGGCTGTGGAACGCATGTTTATCGTTGAAGGGAGTTATCTGTCCTATTTCACGGACAGCGATTATCTCAAGACATCCTGGGAGAGCCACTGCCAACTGCTCGAGGCCATAGCCCGGAGGGATACCGCAGCAGCCGAAAAAGCCCTGAGCACTCACTGGATGTATATTTGAACCTGCAGCATCGACGGATGGCAATGCATCCGACTCCCCTCTTTGTTAAAAGGAGTGATTTGGCGATGGTAGCACCATGCTACCGTTTTATCTGAAGCCCAAGGACCTTCGGCCTCCTGGTATAAATTCATCACATTTTTAATATATCTAAACATGATCGATCATGTATCATCATTCAATGACGATATTCATCCATAACAATCTTCTGATATCAATAATTACCCCATGTAATGCCGATAATAAATTTTTTATGATTTGAGCCCGTTTTTCAACAAAAAAACACTTGACAAAATTAAAAAGTTGATTTAGCTTAAGGTACATGATCGATCATATATCTTTATGTGGGGGGACACAGGATTAATGGAAAGTCAAGGGAGGCCGTTGTTTTTTTGCTGCACCTGTGAATTAAGCAATCTTCATAACTCGAATCCAGGAAATAGCCCCTTAATTGGGACATGAGCTTTATGATCAATGATACAGAAATTTTCGAAGAAAGGGGGTGATATGAAATCAGTTGCTAAAAATTATTCGCTATTGAAAGCAAAATATTCTCGAATACAGAGTAACCGAAGGAGGTTCAAATGAAAAAAGTATGGATAACACTCCAGGTCCTCTTCCTGGCACTCATCCTCGTCTGCGGTGTGTCATTTGCCCAGAGCGGAAGCAGTGGTGCCATCGAAGGAACTGTCATCGATGAAGAGGGCACTCCACTACCCGGGGCAGAAGTGACTCTATCCTCGCCAGACTTAATCGGCGGTTCCCAGAGCCGCATCACAAATGAAGGCGGGAAATTCCGGTTTATGCTTCTTCCCAGGGGAAGGTACATCGTCGAGGCTACCATGTCTGGTTTTGTTCCCACCAAAAATGAGAACATCCGGCTCTACGTGGGACAGACACTCACCGTGACGCTAACCCTCAAAATCCAGACTCTGGATGAAGAGGTGACGGTCATCGGGACCGCACCTCTTGTCGATGTCAAGGATTCCCAGTCACTGACCACCAACATCGATAGAGAGACAATTGAAACAGTCGGGAATACCAGGGGCAAAGGCTCGACGGGTTTGATTAATCTCGCTCCCGGCACGATGGACAGCAGTGTCATGGGCGCTCCCTCGCGTGTCAGCAATGGCTGGCAGCTGGATGGAATGAATGCCACCTGGTTGGCTTATGGCGCTGATGGCAACTATCCTGACCTTAACATCCTCGAGGAGGTTCAGGTGACCGGCATCGGAGCCAATGCCGAACACGGGAATTTCATGGGTGCATCCCTCAACCTGATCACCAAAAGCGGCGGAAATGTAATTGAGGGCTTTGTCGAAGCCACCTATTCCGCCATGGGTTGGACTCAGAATAACATTGACATGAGTGAACCAAAATTTTCGCTTTACTCAGTCCCTCCGCGGCAGAGATGGATTGATGCTCATGCCGGAATTGGCGGTCCTCTTATCAAAGACAAGCTGTGGTTCTATCTCTCGGGAGGACACGTGCAGCAGGACACTGAAATTGAAGGTTTTGAAGAGACCCAGACATACATCATGCCCAGTTTTTTCATCAAACTGACCTTTCAGGCCAGTGAAAAATCCAGGTTTCAGTTGTTCTGGCAGTATGAATATTTCCGGGTCAGCAACAGAGGATTGAGCCCGGCCAGGCCTATTGAAGCCACCTATCTTGATGTGGGCCCGGATTTTCCGCTCAATCTCATTTTTTATCACTCGCTGACGAACAATACTTTTTTCGAGATAAGCGCCGGATACTGGAACTTGGTCTATGAACAGACACCAAATAGCGGCCGAGATGTCTCAGAACGTTATGATTATCTCACTGGTCGGTACAGCGGAAACTTCGGCGAATGGGGCAGAGAAGACACCGAACATATCACAATCAATGCTAAAATAACTCACCATGCCGATGATTTCCTTGTGGGAAACCACGACTTCAAGTTCGGCGTCGAGTACCTGGCTGGCTACGAAAAGTTCGACCTCGGCTATTCTGGCGGCTACAAATATGTGGACAATGTTTACTACGGCGGCCAATTCAACACCTACGCCTACTCCTTCACTTACAATACGCATGCCAAAGTCCGGAAAGCCACGTTCTTTGTTCAAGATTCATGGAGAGTGAGCGACCGAATCACGATCAACCCCGGGATCCGCTACAGCTACTACAAAGGCACTCTTCCCAATGTCGCGGATGAGGTCTTCAAACCTAAAAATTCCTGGGAGCCGAGAATCGGTTTAACCTGGGACTTATTCGGAGACCACACCACAGCGGTTAAGGTCCACTTCGGACGGTACCTCGATTCGATCAAGACCGCCCTGTTCCAGGGAGCGGACAGCTCTCTGGGTGACTGGGTGATGTACTACGTTGCGCCTGACACGACGAAGTACGAGATCTTCCGGCTGGTCTTCTCCAATCCGACAAGCATAGATCCGGATATCCGCATGCCCCACTCGGATCAGCTTGCACTGAGTTTCGAACGCACGCTGATGAAAGACATGGCCGTAGGCGCAACTTTCATTTACAGAAAGTTCAAGAATTTCATCGCCAAGGTGAACACAGCGGCAACCTGGGATCGGGTTTCCTATACTTTTGTGAACGAGAACGGACAGACAGAGACAACCGATGCCTACCAGAAAACCTCAGGCAGCGCCGACGACCTGTTTCTCATCACCAACCCGGATGCCAATGAACACCCTTCCGTCATCGAAACGGCCGAAAACAGTTATACGGGATTTACGCTGTTTTTCGACAAGAGGTTTTCCAACAAGTGGATGTTCCATGTGGACTACACCTACGGCGTGGCCAAGGGAACACACGCCAATGATTTCAGCGGCGGGGCAGGATTGACAGGAGCTTATCAAAACCCTAACTATCAGGTTAACGCTTACGGCAATTTGCCCTACGATCCGACGCATAACTTGCAGATATACGGGACAGTTGTCCTCCCGCTCGATTTCAATCTCAGTCCCCGGCTCACGTACGTCTCAGGCGCTGCCTGGACAAGAGGTGTGAGAGTGCCGGTTGTCTCAGGCGCGCCCACAGTTATGATCGAACCGAGAGGCTCCCAAAGACTGACATCAAGGATAGACTTCGATATCAGGCTGGAGAAGATCTTCCGGTTTTCGGATAAAATCAGGTTGGGCCTGATCGGGGACGTGTTCAATGCTCTTAATCGCGGCGCAGAGCGCTTCATCTACACCGATGTGAGCTCCCCTTCTTTTGGCAAGGCTTACCGGGTATACCCGGGACGTTTCTTCCGGATTGCGGCCAGGATTTTCTTTTAGTTGCTCGAAGTGGGGGGAGAAAGAAAAATCTCCCCCCTGCCCCCTGTTCATTGACTGACAGCAGCTATGATCTCTTTTGCACAATTCGAATAATATCATTCCGCATCGATAAAGGAGAACGCACACGCAAGAGAATGCGCATGAGTTTGTCGGGCTCTCAACGGGCCCCTCTTGCACTGTCCATACGCCGGGGTATCACTTCATTAAGGGATGTGTATTCTGCATACCCTAAATTGGAATGAAGCCCTTTCGCTCTAAAGGTTCGTCATGTAGGAGTCCAAACCATGAGATCTATTAAACTTTTGATGCTTTGTTCATTTCTCTTTTCAGTTCTCCTTTTCTCTGCCACAATTTCTTCTCACGACAGCACGGATATCGAGATTATCATCCACCAACAAATCCCCATGAGGGACGGAGTGCTGCTCGCTGCGAGGATCTGGAAGCCGGTAGAGATGAGCAAACCGCTACCGGCCATTTTTTCTTTGACTCCCTACGTTTCCGATGAAGCTCAGGACAAGGGCATGTTCTTTGCCCGGAATGGCTACTTGTACGTGCAGGTGGACTGTCGCGGCCGGGGAAATTCCGAGGGGACTTTTCTTCCCCTGGAGAGAGAAGGACCGGACGGAGCCGACATCATTGAATGGATTGCCAAACAGCCCTGGTGCGACGGTCAGGTTGCCATGCGGGGAGGCTCCTACCGCGGCTTTGACCAATGGCAGACGTTGAAGGAAATGCCCCCTTCACTCAAAACCATTGTACCCACGGCCGCCGCCTACCCGGGGATCGACTTCCCCCTCCCCTGCAATATCTTTATGACCTACTTCCCGCAATGGCATGCCCTGGTTTCGGAAAAAACAATCAATTGGAATCTTTTCTACGACAGCCAGTACTGGAATGACAAGTATTACAGTCTGTACAAAGAATACACTCCGTTCAGAAAACTGGCTGAAAAGCTTGGAACGAATGTTGAAATGTCTGAGCGCTGGCTCGCCCATCCCACCTATGATGACTACTGGCAGGCTTTAACCCCCTCTGAACAAGATTACGTCAAGATGAACATTCCCATATTGACCATCACCGGATATTTCGACACGGACCAGCCAGGGGCGATGACCTATTATAAAGAACATATGCAATACGGGACCGAAAAGGGAAAGGAAAAGCACTATCTCATCATAGGCCCCTGGAGTCATGCGGGAACCCGGACAACGACTAAACAGCTCGGACGTCTCGTGTTCGGGGAGAACTCTGTCCTTGATATAGACAGGCTGCATCTAGAATGGTACGACTGGATTCTTAAGGGCGGGGAAAAACCGGATTTTTTAAAAAAGCGAGTGTGCTATTACATGATGGGTGAAAATAAATGGAAGAATGCCGATCAAATCGAAGAGATATCCAACGGCAAAGCTGTCTGGTATCTCTCCTCGCTAGATGGAAAACCCCATGATTATTTTCACTCCGGAAGCCTCAAAAAAACCTTGAATAGCGTGTCAAAAATTCCCGATGTGTTCCGGCATGATCCTCTGGATCTCATGTCGAGGGAGGACTACCTCAAGGAGAAAAAGATACAAATCTATATGCATCAGCGCGAGTTCTTTCCGGACGAAAAACTAGTCTATCACAGCCTGCCTCTCGAAAAAGACTGCGAAGTGGCCGGATATGCGAGAGTGGTGGCCTTTCTAGAAATGAATGTGCCCGACGCTGATCTGGGCATTTCTCTTTTTGAGATAAGGCCGGACGGACAACACATTTTTCTGGGGCAGAGCCTTATCAGGGCCCGTTACCGGAACTCCCTGTCCAAGGCCGAGCTGGTCAAGCCGGGTGAGATCAATCTCTATGAATTCGACAGGTTTTACTTCTCTGCCCGGAAATTGAGGAAAGGCAGCCGGCTAAGGCTCATCCTTTACGGCCTCAATTCCCCGGATTGGGAAAAGAATTATCACTCCGGCGGTGTCATCGCAGATGCAACTAAAAAAGATGCCAAAACAGCAACCATCAAGCTTCATCATGATGCCAACCACCCCAGCCGCCTTGAACTGCCGATTAAGCAATGATGAAACAGATCCATCAGGTTTTCAACCAGGCCAAAGGACAAGAATAAAGTGTTGTAAGTTTGCCTTTTATAATATGATGGTGAAGGAGATCTGTGAAAAGGGAGAAGAAAAGACATGAATCCTGAAATCCGATTGCGAAAGACAACCTTTTTATTCCTTGGCTTAATCCTCTTTTCTCTATTTATCCAAGCCGAAGATGACATCGATATTCAAATACTTATGGATCAGAAGATTAAAATGAGAGACGGAGTCCACCTGACAGCGAAAATTTGGAAGCCGGCTGAGATGAAAGAACCCTTACCGGCCATTTTTTCCCTGACTCCGTATGTGGCCGACGAAGGACAGACAAGAGGGATGTTTTTTGCCCGGCACGGCTATGTGTATCTCCAGGTGGACTGCCGGGGAAGAGGAAATTCTGAAGGGAAATACTACCCCGACGAGCGTGAGGGCGAGGACGGGGCCGATATTGTCGCCTGGATAGCCCAACAGCCGTGGTGTGATGGGCGGGTAGGTATGCGGGGAGGCTCTTATCGCGGCTTCGCCCAATGGCGGACTATCATGGAGTATCCCCCTGGCCTGAAAACAATCGTACCCACAGCCGCCTCCTACCCCGGCATCGATTACCCGGGGCTTTCCAACATTTTTGTGAGCTATATGGTCCAGTGGAACGCCTTGGTTGACGGCCGGACCCACAACACACACATTTTTGCTGACACCGCCTATTGGGCGGATAAATTTTACAAAATGTACAGCGAACACCTGCCCTTTTCAAAACTGGCAGAAATAACCGGGACCGACCAAGAATTATTCCAACGCTGGCTGGCCCGGCCCCTTTACAACGATTTCTTGAGAGAGATCAATCCCAAGCCCGAAGATTACCAAAGAATCGACATTCCCGTGCTCACCATCACCGGCCATTTCGACGGAGATCAGCCGGGAGCTATGGCCTATTACCGGGAGCATATGAAACATGGTTCGGAGGAGGGAAAGGCAAAACACTACCTTATTGCCGGACCTTGGAGCCATGCCGGAACCCGGAATCCAAAAAAGGAATTGGGGGGATTGGCATTCAGCGACAATTCTGTGCTTGATATGGATCAACTTCATCTGGAATGGTATGACTGGGTGTTCAAAGGAGGGACCAAGCCCGAATTTCTAAAAAAAAGGGTTTGCTACTACATGATGGGCGCTAACGAGTGGAAATACGCCGATCAACTCGAAGATATCGCCAATGATACCCATGTCCTGTACATCTCCTCTAAAAACGGACAGGCCCGCGATGTGTTCAACTCCGGAACCCTTGTCCCCACTCCCCCATCGAAAAGTCAGGAGCCGGATGTCTTCATTTATGATCCGCTCAAGATTATCACCAAGAAGGAATACCTGGATCAAAAAAAGAAGGAATCCTTTCTCAACCAGAGATTGGCCTTCACTGAGGACAAGCTGATCTATCACAGCCCTCCCCTTGAAGAGGATCTTGAAGTGGCCGGCTACCCCAAGTTCACGGCCTACATAGAACTCAACGTGCCGGATACAGATCTGGGTGTCACCATCTATGAAATAAAGCCGGACGGCCGGAGTATTTTCCTCGGAAATGCTGTCATTCGGGCCCGCTACAGAAATTCCCTGTCCACACCCGAGCTTGTCATCCCGGGAAAGATCGAACCCTATGTCTTCGATAATTTTTATTTTTTTGCCCGTCATTTAAGCAAAGGGAGCCGGCTGAGGCTCGTGGTGCACAGTCTGAACAGTCCTGACATCCAGAAGAATTACAATTCGGGCAGCAACATATCCGAGGAAACGGCCAAAGACGCGAAGACAGCGACCATAAAGGTCTATCATGACAGGGAGCACCCGAGCGCCTTAGAGCTGCCGGTCAAAAAGGAGAATCTATAAAACTACGGAATTGCCTTTCACAGACCAATGACTAAAGAGGAGATGACATGACAACACCCAAGAATAAACGCATTTGGCCGGGTCTTGTGTTTCTTTACCTTATTTTGTCTATGCCCCTGCTCAGCGGGAATGCCGGAGCAGCCGATAAGACGTTTACACGCATAGACACACTGTTCTCGGAATGGGACAAACCCAATTCGCCGGGATGTGCCCTGGCTATTGTTGAGAACGGAAAGATCATCTATAAGAAAGGCTACGGCATGGCCAGCCTCGATCATGGCATTCCAATCAAACCGAACACCGTTTTCCGCACAGGCTCTATCGGCAAGCAGTTTACGGCTGCGTGCATTCTCATTCTCGAACACAAAGGAAAACTTTCGCTGGATGACAATATACGCACCTACCTCCCTGAGATGCCCGAATACAAAAGGCCCATCACCATACGCCACCTCATCCATCACACCAGCGGAATCCGTGAATACGAATCCCTCCAGCGGATGGGCGGAGAATTGACAGATCAAGGCCACCACACCAATGAGGACATCATGGCTCTACTTGCACGCCAAAAGGGCTTGGATTTTCAGCCCGGAGAAAAATTTCAATACAGCAACGGCGGTTACACACTGCTGGCCGTGATCATCCAACGGGTCAGCGGAACAACGATCGCCGAATTCGCCAAGGAGCACATCTTCGATCCCTTGGGGATGACAAACACCTTTATTCTGGAAAACAACAGAGTTGTAGTCAAGAACAGGGCCACAGGTTATGGAAGGGTTGACGATCATTTTGAAGTCTATGAAACACTCAACGAAAGTACCGGGGACGGGGCCGTGTTCACCACGGTCGAAGATTTCTTTCACTGGGATCAAAATTTCGTCCACAACAAGCTCGACTGCCCTGATTTTACGGAAAAAATGCTGGCTGTCGGCCGCCTGAGCGATGGCCATGATGCAGTGATGGGGTACTCGGACTTCCAATTCAAGTATGCCTTTGGGCTGGTTCGTTTTAAGTACAGAGGCGTAAACGCTTTTGGCCACGGCGGCTCTTATGTCGGATTCCGCGCCCATTTCATGCAATTCCCGGACCAAAAAACATCGATTATCCTGATGTCCAACCTGGCGAATATCAATCCGACAGACCTTTCGCACAAAATTGCCGACATACTGCTCGAAGACCGCTTCGTTGAACCCAAAAAGGCCCCACCTCGTCCTCAGAGCACAAAGGAAGCAACAGAGCCTCCCTCTATTCCTCTCGAGGCTTTGAATGATTATGTGGGTGATTATCATAACGATGAAATTCCGGTGACATTTGTTCTGCGGGAAAAAGAGGGGACATTGCATTTTATTCAGGAAAACGCTCCCTATGCCCAATCTTTAAAACCATTGGATAAAGATATCTTCTCTTATGGACCGATGCGGATAAAGTTCACCAGAAAACCAGACCGTGGAGTTGGCGGGTTTGAAATCATTTCGAGCGGTCTGAAAGACATGCGGTTTACAAAAGTGGAAAGATAGAAGCAAGAACCCAAAAAAAGAAAATCAAAAGAGGAGGATGAACGAGTGCTGAAAAACGAAGGAGATAGATTAACGCGTGTTGTGGTTTGTTCACCCAAAACCGAATATTTCAAGGTGGATAATTTTGCAGCGCACAATATTAAAGAAGTGGCTGACAAGGAGCTGGCCATTGAACAGCATGCTGAGATGCAAACTGTGCTCGAGAACTTCGGCAGCGAAGTCATTGATATTGAAGAACTTCCCGGCCATCCCAACTCGGTGTTCACGCGGGATATGGCAGTTGTAACGCCAGAGGGCTACATCAAAACGTCTATGGGAATTGAAACAAGGCAGGGAGAAGAAGAATCGATGGCAGCCGCCCTCGATTCACTGGACGAACCTTGTGCTGGGGAAATCACAGAGCCGGGGACAGTCGAAGGCGGCGATGTCATCCTCTGCGGCTCTGTCGCTCTGGTGGGCCACACACAGAGGACAAATAAAGAAGGCATACGGCAGCTCTCAGAAATACTGAAAAGGATGAATTATGAAGTCCGGGTGGCTGATATCCCGGACAGCTACCTTCATCTGGACCAAACCATCGGTGTCCTGGGGCCGGAGCGCTTGATTCATTGCAGCGCCATGTTCCCCGATGATCTTTTTAGAGGATTCGAGGCCATCCCCTTTTCCTGCGGGGAATACAACGTGAACTTCATCGGCCTGGGACCGAATTCTATCTTGGCACCGGATTCCAATCTCGGCGTTATCCAGAAAGCAGAAGAACTGGGCGTCAAAGTCCATATTGTCGATCTGGCCGAATTCTGGAAGGGAACCGGCGGCCCTAACTGCCTTATCATGCCTCTCGAAAGGAAATGAGCAGCCAACACAAATATATATGTGAGCCCATACAAAAAAAACGGATAATCAATGAAAGGAGATAAGAAAGTCATGAAGTACAAGCAAGCCACAATGGCTATTCACGGCGACGAGTCGAATAAAGGAAAGAGTGAACCGGTCACAATTCCCATTTATCAATCCTCGACGTACATCTTTCCCGATACCGATGCCATGGAAGGGTATATGAGCCGGGGAGAAAAAAAGCAGCATGTCTATGTTCGCTACGGGAATCCTGCCCAGGATCAACTCAATAAGCGCCTGGCTCTTCTGGAATGCACGGAAGATGCCCTAGTGTACTCATCCGGAATGGCGGCCATCACGACGGCCGTTCTTTCTGTTTTGCGCAAAGGAGATGAGCTACTCGCAATTGCCACCCTGTACGGACAGGCGCTTAATTTTTTGACCGAAGCCTTACCCGAACAGTACGGTATCGGTTCCCGATTCATACAGCTCGATGAATTGGACAACCTGGAAGCGCACGTGACGGACAGGACCAAGCTTCTCTATCTGGAATCACCCACAAACCCCAACCTCCAAATTGTCGATATTCCCAAAGTGGTGGAACAAGCACGCCGTATGGGGCTGAAGACGATGATGGACAACACCTTTGCCACACCGATCAATCAACAGCCTATATCTCTGGG
>Ga0180433_10009680_pt1 | contig 11761 bp, 9 predicted proteins | sample SS_ome_8_FD_132980 | JGI IMG/M metagenome (GOLD analysis project Ga0180433, IMG submission 132980) | Hypersaline lake sediment archaeal communities from the Salton Sea, California, USA - SS_1_D_1 metaG | ecosystem: Environmental > Aquatic > Non-marine Saline and Alkaline > Hypersaline > Sediment... | reverse complement strand
TTCAGGCTTCCACGGCTTCGGCGTGCTTCCCAGGAGCGCAAACTCCACCGGCAGTGACTCGTGCTCGATGAAATAGGTAATGCCCTCTGAAAAGGATATCACCATCTCGCTTAGTGCCGGCGTGAGGTGCTCCAGCTGCTCCGCGGCGCTTCGGGTAAAACCCATCGTTCTCAGATAGCGATCAGCATCGATCAGATCTTTCCCCAGCGCTTCGGAGAGCGTACCGGTTGCCGCACGGCGATAGAAGTCCATCTGGAAGATCCGATCCTGCGCCTGTACGTATCCCAGGGCAAAATAGAGATCGTGATTGTTATCCGCATAGATATGCGGAACGCCGAATGTATCCCGTATAACGAGAACCTCATTCTGCAATCCGGGAATAAGCAGCTCCCCTTCGACATCAGGCAAGAGTGATTTCAGGTAAATCCACGCGGTGAGAACGATAACGACAACGAGGAGCACAACAATGAGCCCTCCGATTTTCAGAATCTTCATGGCGCCCTCCAAACGAAAGAAATGATACTCTATGGTAACTTCGAAGTTTTATTAGACTGTTTGTTGAATTCTTTTATATATTTGCCAAATTACAAGTCTATTTTCTTAATGGAGATAAATGAGCTACAGCGTTTATTTGCACAAACCAGCGATGGGGATAGCTCGGATGATACGAAATATACTAAAAGTATTTATTTATTACACTATGCCATTCCGGGTGAAGCGTGGAATCTCTGCTTATGAGCTTGACCGTCCAATGAATAGAGATTGTAACCCACATCCTGGTCTTACTGAAAAACTCAGTTTTTTGAAAAATGTAATATTTTCGAGTTCCATATTTTGGTATAATTGCTTCTAATCGTCTATAAACAATATCAAATTTTTAGCAACTTCGAAAATCAGCCTTTTTTCAGTAAGACCAGGATGTGGGAAGTGCCTGCGGAGACACGGCCGCTCTCGTACATCCCTGTACTCCGCGGCATTCATACCTCCTGTACAGCATACGTCGGGAGTAGGCCTTCGTCTCGATGCTCCCCGGAAACACATCTTTACGATATCATTCCGGGCGTTTCAAGGAATATCGCTCACGAGGATAATATTTTGATTGCATCATCCATCAGAGTATACTTCCATTGATTCGAATAATAACATAAGGGGACTTCTCAAAACTATTAAGATGATGTCCCCTTGGCCAGCGTTATTTTGCATAACCTGTTCACGCTGGCATGCGCGACGTCGTGTCGCTGTGTGCACAATGCCTGATAAAACCAGTATTTACAATTAGAGGATCAACGTAAATACGGGTTTTTAGAGGTGCCCATAAATAATTTGCATCTTCAAGAGCAATACGGGAGGAACTCGAATGAAAAAGATCACCCGCCGCCTACTCACCACTGGCATTATCATTATAATCGTTCTGGGTCTTCTGGTTATTCTTTACCGGGCATTAAAATGGAATATCGTCGCCTGGTATCTCGGCATTCCCCAGCCGAAATACTCGGTCACCGTTGAGCGGAATGTGATGATACCGATGCGGGACGGGATAAAGCTCGCAGCTGATATCTATCGGCCCGAGACGTCCGAGAAGCTCCCCGTTATCATCATACGGACACCTTACGGGAAGCGGAATCCCGGCCACCGCTATGAGTTCATTGCACAAATCTTCTCCACACAGGGATACGTTTTCATCGTCCAGGATGTCAGGGGAAAGTACGATTCCGAGGGATATTTTTACCCTTACGTAAACGAACCGAACGACGGGCACGATACCATCGAATGGGCGGGAGCGCAGAGCTGGTCGTCCGGCAAGGTGGGCACCTTCGGCATATCCTACTGGGGAAGGACGCAGTGGCTGTCGGCGCCACAGGCGAGCAGATATCTCAAGGCGATGATACCCATCTTCTGCGGCCAGAACACCTACAAGCGATGGGCGGACGGCGGCGTCTTTCGCTTTGACGCTCTGACAATCTGGCACTATCAGAATGCATTAAAGACCTCCCGCACGGGGAAGGAGATCGACTGGGATAGAGCGCTGCGACATCTCCCTCTTATCGAGGTTGACGATACCCTCGGCGATGATATCGTTCCCTACAACGATAAGATTCGGAATCCGATACCGGGCCTCTACTGGAACAAGATGCGCGTCGACGATAAGGCTTCCCGGATAAAAGCCCCGGCGCTGATAGTGGCCGGCTGGTATGACTTCTATCGCGACTGCTCCCTCGATGATTACAACCGGATGAGAATACGGGCCGGCAGCGATGAGGCCCGGCAAAGCCAGCTGATTATCGGGCCGTGGATTCACATCACCCGATCGAAGTTCGACGATGCCGATTTCGGAAAGGAGGCGAGCTTCCTGAAGCAGCTGAAAACCTTTCTCAGATGGTTCAACTACTGGCTGAAGGGCGAGCAGAACGGCATCCTTGGCGAAGGGCCGGTGAGGGTTTTCGTCATGGGGAGGAACGAGTGGCGATGCGAGAAGGAATGGCCACCCGAAAGGGCAGCGCACGTGAAGTACTATCTCCACAGCGAGGGAACCGCCAACACCGTTCACGGAACCGGATTTCTGAACACCGAGATACCGGCAGATGAAAAGCCGGATCAATTTACGTACGATCCTGCCGATCCGGTCCCATCTATCGGATCTGCATCAATATACGGTAACGCCCGCCCCGGCCCGGTCGATCAGCGCGAGGTGGAAAGCAGAAAGGATGTTCTCATCTACACGACACCACCGCTTGAAGATGAGATTGAAGTTACCGGCATCGTTAAGCTCATCCTCTTCGCCGCTTCATCCGCACGAGATACCGATTTTATTGCCACGCTCACCGATGTGTACCCCGATGGCAAATCAATAAACCTGACCACCGGTGTGCTTCGAGCACGCTATCGCGAATCCATCGCAAAGCCATCCCTTCTCGAGAAGGAAAAGGTCTACCGCTTTGAGATATCAGTCGGTCCGACGAGCATCCTGTTCAAAAAGAGACATCGCATCAGGCTTCAGATAAAGAGCTCGCACTTCCCCGAGTTCTCGCGGAATCTCAATACCGGGGCACCCATCGGTATGACGAAGGAGATAGTAAAAGCTGATCAGACCATTTATCATAACACGAGAAATGCTTCACATCTCCTGCTGCCGGTCATTCCCCCGGTGAAATAGATTACCGGAGCGGCAGCCCGAAACACGCGTTGCATCAATTCCGATCCAGCGGATACCGCCCGTGTTTTCGATAAACCCGGAACATCAGCTTCTCCTGTTCCCTGTTCGAACCGATTGCATAGAGCGTCGGATAGGTCGTGGCAATCAGTCCGCCGTTATAGCAACCGAGGCGATGTACCATGCGCATAACGTACTCCTCGATCTCCTCCGGCGATCCCTTCGGATAAACATCCTGAATATCCACGACATTGAAGAAGGCTATCTTCCCCCCGAAATTATCGGCGAGAAAATCAATACCGGTCTGATTCGGGGAATCCAGCTGCAGTGCATCAACGCCAATGGAGATGAGATCGGGGATGACCCGGCGAATGTTGCCACAGGAGTGGAGAATAAAGTGCATTCCAAGATCATGTGTCTTTGACACTACCCGCTCATACCGGGGCAGAAAGTACTGCTGCCAGTATTTCGGGCCGATAATCAGATCCTTTTGTGTTCCCAGGTCATCATCGAAGAGAATCCCGTCGGCGCCTCGCGAACCCACCATCTCAACGCAACCGAGAAAATGCTCGGTGATGATATCCAGAAGACGCTCCACCTCTTCGGGGTTCATAGCAAGATCCATCATCGCCTGCTCAAATCCCCGGAGAAAGTGAAACCGGCTGAAGATGAAGTTATCTCCAATGGCGAGGCGGTAGCGGTTCATCCCGAGAAGACGGCGGTAGATTCCGTAGAAAACATATCGCTCCGGAATACGGGGATCGGGAGGACGATAGTTTTCAAGGAGATGCCATCCCTCCTGCAGGGCTCCCTTTCGTATCTGGCCAAGCGAGGTCATCGTACCATCAATCTCCCAGATATTCCCCCACTCGTCAAGGGCCGTATGCTGTGTTTGCCGCCATCCCTTCGGCAGCGGACGCTCCGGCTTCCATATCCCCAGCTGAAGAACCGCCGAATGAATATCATACGGGTAATAGGGTTCAGGCGGCTGCCAGCTCCTCGGAGGAACACTGAGGATGGGGAGCACATCACCACGGAAGGGATCGTATCTGCAGGTGGGGACGCGATCCGGTCCGGAGAACTCTATGGCGCGAGTAACCCGATCACGGGCGTTCATAGGCACACTCCTCTCCCCGATCAGAGATGTATACTCTCACTCATATCTCTTCGAGATTGCACTCATCGGGGATATCCTTCATGCGGATGAGCTCCGGATCGCGCCCCGGTATGATAATATCGGCCATCATGTCAAGCTTGGCAAGGGTGCGCATGATAAGCCCCCAGTTCATGTGGAAAAATCCGGTGAGCAGTGATTTAATTCGACACTCTCTCATGAATTATTCCTTCTGTATTGAGATCAGAAATTTCGTATTCCAATTGTTTCCATCGAGAACAGAAATAAGCATGAAAGGGTGAAAGATCTTCAAATGATCTATCAGCGATCAGCTCTCTGCTTTGCTGAACTGTTACTCGTCACACGTCACCTGTAACGCATCACAACTTACCTGTCGCCTGTCTCATGTTGCCAAACACCGATTACCCAACATCTGTCAGCAACCCCACCTCGAGCCGCATCAGAATAACCTTTATCAAGCATCTTCCAAAAAGGACGAGCTGATAGAAAATGAAAAGGAGAACGGCGTATGCAAGGGCCGGAACAATCACCCGGTACAGAATAAAGATTACTAACAGTGAGATGGCATAGAGCACAAAGAGTATCAGTATGGAGAGTTTATGCGAAAAGAAAAATCTGACTCCGCTCCAGAGAATCCGAAAGGCCTTTCCCCGCTCCTTCAGAATATACATGCGTGAAAAATCGTAGACGGCAACGGCATACCAGAGAAAGATTACTGCAATCGGCACCCAGAAGACGAGGAATATCTTCCAGAGGGATTCGCTCGGCGAAGATGATTGGATCTTTTGATGCACATAATAGAAGAGAGCGGGTATCAGTGCGGCTGCAATCCAGTTGAGTATGTTCACCAGGAACATTTTGAACATGGAACCGAAATTCTTCGCCGATGCAGAGAAGAGCCTCCTGAGAGTTATCGGTCCCCTTTCGAGGAGCACCGCGTATATGCCACCGGATATAAAAATCGATAACAGGAGCATGAGGAGCATGACCACTACCGCAAGGATGAGGATGAGCGGCGAGCTCCCGGGATAGTTATTCAGAAGATCGGTGAGGAAGGTCATAATCCCATAACGGAACTTTTCGAAAACAAGCACGGTTTCCCCGGCAATGGAAGTAGCTATGGCGAAAAGACCGTGTATGAGTATAACGGTAACCAGCAGTGAAAATAACCACGCATAGAGCGCTGTCTTGAGATCCGCAATACCAGGTATTAATTCTCGTACTTTCATCACGAACTCCTTTATGATTTAAAAGAAAAACAGCAGATCTTTTCTTATGATATTAATACCGCGTCAAAAGACAAAGAAATTCACCAAAGACTGAAAGAGAGATCCCAATCGCTTGGCAAAGCATCCCCAATCCGACAGATCAGCACTGAGCATCTTCGAGTTGTTCAAGAAGTTCTTGTCGAGAGGTACTTTGAAATCGGGATCGACGGTTGCGTATTTAATCGGCGCACTCTCGTAGAAGATTATTTTCTTCCACCGCTCCTGCTCCTTCCACAGCTTCCTGATCGAGCGCCCGTCCGTCAACCGTATCAACACCTCCGCCGGGAAATACCCCTGCCTGAGCAGGACCACTTCATTGCGAAAGCGGGTGGATTCCCCCTCAACCGCCACCGACTCAACCGAGTGCACAGCGTGATCCAGTACCACATCACCGTTGATGAACTGTTCGAAAGCCCAGCTGTAATCCGCACCCATAACCTCTTGGAAGGTTTTGATGAAGTCCTCCGTCGTCGGATGCTTCAAGCGGTATCGCTGTCCGTAGACTCTGAAAAAGCGAAACATTCGTTCGTAGCCGACGAGGTTCTTCATGCTCATGAGAAAGAGCGCCCCCTTCGAATAGACATGGCCGCGATAATTCTGATGGCTGACAAAGTGCCACGAATATGCGTTCACTCGGTCGACGGGGAGGGAGGATACATATGCCCCCCGGCGGCGCTCCCAGTTCTGAACTCTCACGGCGTCGCAGTCGAGGATGCTTCCTTTCCCCTTGAAATACTGTTCCATCAGCTCGAGCTCGAAGAAGGTATTCACTCCCTCATCGAGCCAGGGCTCCCTGAACTCATCGGTGGCTATCATCCCGTACCAGTACTCATGACCGAATTCATGGATAGTAAGCATCTCAAGCGCCTTGACTGCCTCGGGATAGTAAAAGTAGCCGCAGCCGGCGGTGAAGAGGGTCGGATACTCCATCCCCGATGAATTAAATCCCTTATACGGTGTATCCACCAGGGTGATCTTCCGGTGCGGATAGGGGAAGATATTCTCCGCGAAGAAATTCAACGTATAAATAAGCGACTTCAGATATCGCTCCTTGACCGCAGCATGCTGCCGGCAGAGGAGGATCTCGATTATCGTATCCCGCTCATTCCCCGGGAGACGGACCGTTTCGGTGATTCGGACAAAGTCCGGGTAAGCAGTCCACGCAAAATCGTGAATGTCCTTTTCATGGAAAGCATACGTTACGGTGCCATCATCGTTCGACCTGCTGTTTATCATATTGCCGGTTGCGCCGACGACGAAATGTTTCGGCACGGTTATTCCGACCCGGTACTCCCCAAAATCCGAGAAGAACTCAGTGCTTCGATGAAACTGATGGCAGTGCCACTGTCCGTTCCGTTCGAGAACACCTATCTTGGGAAACCACTGTCCCATGAAAACATAATCACCCGCCTGTCCGGTGCGACTGAATATCTCACAGGTATTGAGAATAAAATCAATCTGCAATCGTATCGACTGATTCGGGGAAACAGGTCTGTTTAACCGCACCTCCATAACGGTTCTATCATGCTCATTGCCGTCATCAGGCGCGATAAATCTGATGCGGTCGGTGAGCCGCTCCCCACCGATAATACCTATTTCCGTGACACGGATCTCACCAAATCGGTACTCTTCGAGCTCGGCAGCCGACTTGCGGTAGAACCCTGTCTCCTGCAGAAAGGTGGAATGTTCATTTCTGAAAGCATTGTAGTAGAGGTGAAAGCGAAGGGTACGCACCGGTTTTGTCGATCGGTTGGTCCAGGTAAGCTGTTCGGAGCCCACCAGTTTTTGCTCATCAGGAAAGAATCGTACATCGATGTTGTAGCTCACTACCGGCGTGATGCTCAATACTGACGAACTGAGCAGGGGAATGAAGCAGACAACGGGGAGTATCAGAAGTAAAAATATCCGTTTCACAGAATGTACCTCCTCACAATTTCAGGGGACTTCTAAAAATTCTTAATCGGTATTTATAATTTACGGAATATTGCAAATACCGGTTTTTTGAGGTGCCCATATGGACACTTCCAAAAACTTCGTTTTTGTCGTGCTCCAGGTGAGCAGTAAATAAAGTTAAAACACTTTTCATTTCATCAGTTCTACAAGTTGAAAAGCGTTTGAGAGGTGCCCATAAGCAACAATTTGCACGGTGATGATAATTGAGAATATGCTCATCAACCGAGTGCATCGGCTAACACCTGTTTGAACTTCTCGATATCCATTGCCGCGATACACATGCGCTTCACCGCCATCAGCGTCTCCAGCTTCGATTCGGCTATCTGAGCTGCATAATTCACGGCCTCATCAAGTACCGTGTCCACCGGTACCACCCGGTTAAACAGCCCGATGCGCAGGGCTTCCGATGTATCAACCCGCCTCCCGGTAAAGGAGATATCCCGGGCGAGTCCATCTCCCACCACCGGCTTCAACAGAATAGAGAGCGGCGTGGCGCCAAAGCGTATCTCCGGGTGCTGGACAAAAGCGGTTTCGGACGCAATCCTGAAATCGCACATTAAGGCGAGATCCAGCCCCCCGGCAATTGCCGGTCCATTCAGCGCTGCTATTATCGGCTTCGGGAAAGTAATAACATCGAGATGATACTGCAGCGATTCCTCAAAGAAACACTTTGCCTTTTCAGTGTCGAGGTTCATGAACTCGGAGGTGTCAAAACCGGCTGAAAATACTGATCCCTTTCCGGTAAGTATAACCACCTTCACCGATTCCTGCTGCGCACACCGGGAGAGCTCATCGGTGAGCTGTTTTCTCAGCTCGACCGAGAGGGCATTCCGCTTCTCTTCGCGATTCAGGGTAAGCACAGCAGTATGCATCTCATGGTCCACTCTTATAAGCTTTTCATCCATGTCGCATCCACCTGTTCGTTATATCACTGCTGAACTTCCCCGACCCCAACAAAGATAATCCCCTGCACCGCTCCTCAATTCATTACGCGCATGATGACATCTTCCCTCTCGCCATCCCGATTAAAGGGTGCGTGGTCCGCGCGAGCGCTCACTCCTGAAAGCACCTCAGCTTCGACCAGGCGGTGGGTACCGTCAATCAATCGCCTGCATCTCCCGCGACATCACCCCTACTCTTCAGTTTGAAGGATCTCCTGCAGGCCGTCAATCTGTCCGGATAGATTGGCAGAGATGCTCATGAGATTATCCGACATATCAGTTAACTCCGAATAGAATATCTCAATCTTTTCAATCATATCATGAGACTGAGTAATCTCACGAGTGCTCTCTTCCGTCATCACATCAATTGACTGCATGAACTCCAGCGAGCCCTCAAAATGCTCAATGAGCATCTGAACCTCCTGTTCCTGCACCTTTACCAGTTGCTCAAATTCCTCGAGAAATCTCCTGTTGCTCTCGAGAAATTCGATAATCTCTCTGAGGGCTCGCGAGGTCTCCTGCATCTGATGAGAGGCCTCGCTTATTCTGCTCACCGACATCCTGATAATTTCGCCGATCTCCCGTGCTGATGAAATGCTCTTATCGGCGAGCTTCGATATCTCATCAGCCACCACTGCAAACCCGCGACCCTGCTCACCCGCCCGCGCTGATTCAATTGACGCATTCAGAGAGAGGAGATTGGTCCGATCTGCTATCTCATTTATGGTCTGCGATATCTCCTCAATTGCTGTTGATTCCTCCTTCAGCTTCTCTATAACGCTCCGCGCGTTCTGAAGCTTATCATCGCAATCATCGGAGAGAGATTTTATTTTCTTTGCGTCATCAATTGCAAGAATCCCCGATTGGGCAGTCTTATTCAGATCATCCCGCAGGCGGCTCGTCAAATCCCTGCCCCGATTGTTTATCTCGAGCTGATGGGATGTCTCGGTCTTCACGCGCCGAAAAGATTGATCCATCCGCTCCCTCATCTCGCGGGATTCCGAAAAGAGCCCGGACTGCACATCGATGGTGCTCTTCACATCCTTGGAAAAATTGCTCAGGACTTTAGCCACATTAAGAACATGGGTAACAACATTCTTGGCCTCCGAAACAATACTGTCGATTCGCTCCTTATCGTCCTGCAATCTGAGCCGGTGCTCTTCGAGCTGACGCGATTTGTCCCAATTCCGGTATCGAACCCTATCGAGAACGTAAATGAAAACAAAGGAAAAAAGGGTTACCGCCATCAGATCGTTCAGTTTATATCTATCACGAACCGTCGTGAACTCCATCCCCTTCGCCAGACCGATTGCGAAGAAGGAGATGAGCGAGACCGTGATGAGAAACCAGAGATAATACCGTTTTATCGGAGCGATGACGGGCACCACCAGGATAAAGAGATAACCGCCAAGATAGACCGGATCAGCTTGTGAGAGACCGGTGATGACTCCCGTTGCCACTTCCAGATACAATCCCAGCGTGAAGAGAAGGTACATGCTCTTCCTTTTGAGTTGCGGAATAAACTGGAGGAGGAATATCAGGAGCGCTATTATCGAGAGGCCATATCGCAGATATGCCATGATCGGTTCGTCGGGATGGAGCTGACTGTCAACGCCGATATACCCGAGCCATGCGAAGATGCAGATCAGAGATGCGGGAAGGATAATCCTGCTGCTCTGATAATTCAACTCCTCATCGAATGTTTGCGGATGTTCTTCCCTCTCCAGAAAAAGCAAACTTTTCAACCGCTTTACCATAGCGTCACTCCAGGTGAAGGTGAGAGCCATACGGCCCGTTGCCGATGCAGCATCTGGCAATCAACTTCAGTCCAATAACTTCAATATGTTCTTTCGCATTGACAGGAAGTGCTTCAACCTCGGGAATAATGATCGCATATCAGATGCATAAATCAAGAGAATTTTAAAATCCCGTATGAACTTTCTCGGGAAAAGCCTACTATGATACAGGGAAGTAGTATCACCTTCGAATATTTCCTTGCAAAAAGAACCGCGATCGGGTATGATATAATTCGCTGTGAGAACAGTATCATAACTGTGGAGGAAAAGCAATGACAGGATATGGCATAATTATCGCACTGCTGTGCGTCACCGTTTTCCTGCTTATACGCGCGGAATTCGCTGATAAGAGAAAGCAGATTTACCTCTTCAAGCCGATCTCGACAACCCTGCTTCTCCTGGTGGCAGTCCTTTCATTTGTAATCCCCAGTGTGTATAATGAGAAGTACACCCTGGCGATACTGATCGCGCTGGTCCTCTCCTTTGGCGGTGATATCGCTCTCATGTTCAAATCACGGGAAGCCTTTATGACAGGACTGGGTCTCTTTCTTCTCGCCCATATCGCCTATGCGATTATATTCACCGTCTATAACGGCTTCTGGTCGGGCGACCTCGTCAGCGGCTTAATTATTCTCGCGATCTCAGGAGCGCTATTTGCCTTTCTCTATTCCGGACTCGACTCGATGAAGATCCCGGTTCTCCTGTACATTATAATCATCGGCTTCATGCTCAACCGCGCAGTTTCCACCCTCTTCGGTGATTTCTTCACCAGCACACAGGCGGTGCTCATCACCACGGGAGCCGGGCTCTTCTATATCTCGGATATCATACTCGCCGTAAACCGCTTTAAAAAGCCCTTCAGATATAACAGGATAAGCCTCGCCTTTTACTATTCCGGTCAGCTCTGCATCGCTCTGAGCACCGGGCTCTTTGCACAGCTCACCTGTTAGCCGGCCGTGTCATGAGCTCGCATCATAGGTACCTGGCGTCACGCCGATGCTCTTGAGCTCATTTTTCTTGATGCGAAAGGTTTCCGTTCGTGGAAAGTCCTCGACGATTCGAATATACCGGGGTATGGCGAACTTCGCCAGCTTGTCCTGCAAAAATGCAAGAAGCTCTTCCGGCTGCAGGCTTTTCCCCTCGACCATGCTTATCGAAGCCATGATCTCATCCTCGGCAAGCTCCGAGGGAACCGCATAAACGGCGCATTCGAGCACAGCCGGATGCTTGAGAATCTCCTTCTCAACGTCGAAGGCGGATACGTTCTCGCCCCGCCGCCGCATCGAGTCGGTGCTCCTGCCGACAAAATAGAGAAAACCCGCCTCATCCTGATACATCAGATCACCAGTATACTCCCAGCCACCCCTCGTCTTCTCACCGGTGGCATCGGGATTCTTGTAGTACTCCACCCTGCTCTCCTTATCCTGAGGGACCTGAAAGAGGAGCTCACCGATCTCGCCGCCGGGCACCTCGCTTCCCTGCTCGTCAACGATCTTGATGACCGAAGCCACCGGCTT
>Ga0180433_10009679_pt1 | contig 11762 bp, 19 predicted proteins | sample SS_ome_8_FD_132980 | JGI IMG/M metagenome (GOLD analysis project Ga0180433, IMG submission 132980) | Hypersaline lake sediment archaeal communities from the Salton Sea, California, USA - SS_1_D_1 metaG | ecosystem: Environmental > Aquatic > Non-marine Saline and Alkaline > Hypersaline >... | reverse complement strand
CTCTCCCTCTACGTCCCTGTGGGGAGCCTTGTAGCGGACGTTACATACGGTAAGGGCGTTTTCTGGCAGAAGGTGCCGGAGGGCGTCTATAGGCTGCTTCCTACAGACGTAGAGACCGGCGTAGACTGCCGTTCGTTGCCCTATCAGGATAGCAGCATCGACTGCGTGGTCTTCGATCCTCCCTACATGCACACGCCTGGGGGGAGTGCTCATGAGGGCCATCAGAATTACGAGGCGTATTACAAAAACAACGCGGCTTTGAGCGCGTCCAAGTACCATGAAGCCGTCCTTGAACTGTACGCCGACGCTTCAATAGAGGCCCGACGTGTTCTGTGCGCTGGAGGCGTCTACATCATCAAGTGTCAGGATGAAGTGTGCGCTAATCGGCAGAGGCTCACCCATGTAGAGATAATCAACATGTTGACGGATCGAGGCTTCATAGCCGAAGACCTCTTTGTAATAGTCCGCAGGGGTAAACCTGGAGTCAGTCGGATGAAGAGCCAAATTCACGCTCGGAAGCGTCACTCCTACTTCCTGGTCTTCATCAAGCCGAAAGGGTGTGGCATTTGGCGCGGAGTGTCGGCCGAAAAGCGCTTCATGCGCCCTTGACAAGTTCTTCTCCTCGGCTATACTGAAAGCGTGGGCGGTAGGGGATTCGAACCTCTGGAGCCCGACTAGCGACCGGGCGACGCGCCTCCAAGGTTGTCTGCTACGCAGGCCGCCCGCTGGTGGGTGGTATGAGAGCTGCACTTTCGGCTGGTTGGATAAGAGCCCACGGCCGATAGGCCAGTCCGCCATGCCCCCTCTGTTCCAGAAGCTGCTCCATCCGGGGCAGCTTTTGGTTTAACGAAAACACAGCTTGACCTATTCATCTTCGTGGCTATACTAATGCTGTAGGCTTAGCGGTAGAGGGTTGTCGGACTGGTGGAGTAAGAAATGCCTAGGAGGAAGATCAAACCACAATGGGAAACGAGCGCATCAGAGGCGTCGAAGCGAGTTGGCGACGTTGTGCTCGCAGTTCGGAATGGACCGGCAGACGTGTCTTCCTCTAGCGACAAACGGTTCCAGTGGAGGGTCAACGCCACTCTGCATCGCAGCTTCGCCTACAGATTGACTGCGGCAAGGATTGAAGTCATGCCTTACTGGTCGATTGGGATGTCCGAGCGTTTCCGAGAGCAGGGCGTTGCCAAGAAAGCAGCGCATCGCTTCGCGCAGACGTTGGCCTCTTTCTGGCCGAGACCCTGGTTGAAGTGCCCTGGTTGGTACCAGAAGTCAAATGGAGATGACAATGTTCTGCTCCTCATAATAGAGCCGCTAGGATCGGCGGCCATCGGTTCTATTCGTACAAAGGTCTACATCAGGTCTGGCGCCGACGGAAGGGCAGTAGCCTTCGGGGACGGAGAATTGTCGATGGAAACCAGCATGGAAGCGATAGACATGTTGTGCAAGGTGTTGAAGAAGCGTCTTCGACGCTTGCGACAGAGCGACTAAGAATGACCGCGAATTGTGACAAATCGACAAGAGCGAAGGGCCGTCGTACTTTTCGTGTAAGGAAGAAGCCCTCTCGCGAAACTGACGGTGATCGGGAGTGGTGCCCCAAAGGCTCGTTACGTTTCGTTCTGAGCGCTGGGGGTGTTGACTTGGAGGTTTATAACTACGCCGTTGATCGCCAGGACGACGAAGGAGAGGACTTGTGGGGAGGCACTATCCGAGCGTCTTTGTGCCCAAACCTTGCCAAGTATAGTCGTGGCCATCCACTTGCTACGCCCGTTTATTATTGGGCGCTAGGGGTTTGGCCTTTCTTTGCCGAGCGAAAAGACGCGCAGGAGCATATAGTCAATACGGCCAAAGGGCTGGTGTCACTTGCCGATGCACGATGGATCGAGTGTCCAGGATGGTGCCAGAAGCAGAGCAAAAGTCACAGGCTGGTCTTGCGCCTTCCCAGCGCGGGCAGTCCTAGCAGCATCTGCATTGATCTGTACAACCTCGACCGCCTTGATGCTTTATTAGCCAATGGGGCGCTCAAGCGCAACTTCTCTCCGAGCGACGTTGAGGCCATGTGTGACAAGATAATCGAGGCGTGCAATGGGTTCTAAAGACATTGATGGTGACTGGAGAGAGTTGGCTTGGTCATCCAATGATGATAATGAAAAGCAGTACTTTCTTCGTATGGCAAACGTTACTCTAGACGTGCGTCAGGAGGACGCGTGTCCAACTTCTGGCTTCTACGCATCGCAAACCGCTTGGGATGAGATATTGCGGTCGTCGCAGCACAGGTGGGTGCCTATGGTTGACGTGTTCTCGACCGACGGCAAGTACAGCCATGTGCGCCTACAAAGTCCTCATCGTTTAGTGACCGCAGCTGCCGCTAAGTTGAGCGCTCTTGATGCTATGAGGGGTATTGCCGATTTAAAGGGCTTGCCGTGGGTAGCTTACCCCGGATGGTATCAGAAGGGAAGAGGCCGTTACATAATCGTCGTGGAATTGGCGCCTGCACCTATTCCTACTACAGGTCACGATTGTTGGGGGTGGTACCGCTTGGTTGACACTTTTGTCCACACTGCAGGAAATCTTGTGTTGGACGAGCCTAATGAGTCACCTGATTCAATGCTGGCCAAGATAGACTGGGCGTGCAGGATGTGTTGCAAGGACCTGCCGCGCCCTCTCTTTCGAACGATGTGGCAACGTAATCGAGGCGTGCAATGAGTTCTGACTTCAAAGCCGCCCTGGAAGCCGCCGAGATCATCCGTGAGGACGACGACTGGCGTTTTGTGCAAGCCGAGGTCGGCACAGGTGATGAGGGTCATTACGTCCTGGAGGTAAAAGGTGGTAGATTGCTAGTTTGCCAGGAGGTGATCTATCGCTGGATGTCTGGCACGTTTCAACAAGTATGGACGGCGCGTCTATTTGTGCTGCTGCTTGATATGACATTCGTCGATCCTTGTTACTTCGAGGCTCCAGATGCGGCCAAGGCGGCGGCGCTCGACATCGTCAGAACTCTTGTTAGCTTCCGTGATCTTCCTTGGCACGAGTGTCCTGGTTGGTGCCAAAAAGGATCAGGACGTTACAGGATAGTCTTGACGCCGACATCTAAGCGTGATAGCGACAGAGTTGTGAGACAAGGAGTAGCCTATTGCTTGCGTGACGTAACCAACGTTGAGAAGATGTGGATGCCGTTTCTGTTCGGCGATTCCTTGACCTCTGCTATGGCGAAAGTAGACCAAGCGTGTAGGGCGTGTCAGGGTGTCATGTCGCATCCTCTTTTCTGCAAGGAGGGGCCATGACGAAGGGAGATGAACGGCAGCAAATACCGTATCCCATCGACTGGAAGGTTACAGTTGAGGCTAGAGTTGTTTGGAGTTCCAAAAACCTTGGCCTGGAGAGCTCTCTGCGCTTGAACGATTTGAGGCTCGTCATGCTCAAGCAGGAGCTCGGCCTCCCTGAGACATGGCGCAGTCTCATTGAGCGGAAGTGGCCATTATCGTTGCCTCTTCTGTCTGAACAGTGTTGGTCCACAGCGGTGTGCTACGAAAGCCTGGAGCGAGCCAAGCGTGCTGCCTTTACGTTAGTAAAGGTGATCGCTGCCTTTGACGGCATTCCGTGGACTGAGTGTCCGGGTTGGATTCAAAAGCGTGCAGAGAATTCTCCGATGCTGCTGGTCATGCACCAGAGCGACGTAGATCAAGTGGTAGCGTGGGTCGGCCCGTCAGAGGAACATTGCATTGCTGACTACAAAGTGAATCATCGGCCGGGCATCAAGTGGGAGACGGCCCGATGGGCCGTTGAGTCGTTGAGCCACGATTGCAAGCAAATACTCTCACATCCTGATTTTGGAGCGCTGTGACATGGTTGATTCTATCGTACTACGTACTGTGTGGAGAAAGGCTATAGCGTTCGGTCAGTACGGCTGCTACCGCTTGGAAATAGGCCGATTAACCCTGTCAACCATTTCGACGCTCAGGCCGCTTTCCGCCAAGCCTTCGAGGAGTCGGCGTTTTGACGGCGGCCGCTGTCTGACTACAAAGCTTGTCTATCATTGGGGGGGAGTTTCGCCCATATTTCCTCAGATGACGATCCGTTTGGCGAAAATGCAACGCCCTCAGCAGCATAGGTCAGCTAGAAGCGCGGCTTTCGGCCTTGTGAAGATTCTGGCCAGGTTTCGCAACATTGAGTGGATAGAGTGCCCTGGTTGGTACCAAAAGACGTTACCGGGACGCCGTCCCCTCGTGTTGATCGTCGCCAGTGTTCGGAGTGGTGATGCTTTTATCCCGCACGCTGAACAGTGCGTCATGCGGATTGTGGCCATGCGGCGAAGAAAAACCATAGCAGAGGGTAAGCTCGATTTGGGCAACACGTGTATTGGCGACGTTAGGCGAGCTGTAGACGATCTCTCTGTTGAGTGCAAGAAAGCGCTCTCTCACCCGGACTTTGGCAAGTGTTGAAGGATTAGACCATCGCGTGGGGTCAAACTGCGGCAGCATGGTTGCTGCCTGTGATTATGGCCGGCATGGACTCGTTCTGCGCTGCTCGTAGCGCAGCGGTGTCCAGCCCTGATTTCCGTAAGGATTGACCAAGTGATGATCCACGCTATAATAGTCTTCGGAGCGGTGGCCGAGTCCGGTTTATGGCGCCTGTCTTGAAAACAGGAGGGCCGCAAGGTTCCAGGGGTTCGAATCCTCTCCGCTCCGCCAAGCCTCGTTAGCTCCAAGTGCACACGTGTGCACTGCTGAATGGAGGATGTAATGCCGTCTCGCCCAAACATGACTACCCTCTCTCCACTTCAGGAGCAGCGTGCGAGTCCTCTGTTCTACTTTGCAATGGACTCGCCGGCTAGAGAAGGGAGTCAGCTCTTCGCGCACTTTGAGTCTTTAGTCGGCTGCAGGAATAACGACGACGCGCTGGCTACGCTTCCTGAGTTCAGCAGGATACTAGGAGCCTTTCGGGGCGAGAAGTGGCGATCCGAAGGCGGCGATCCGGTACTTAAGGCGGTTCGAGACGGCGTTGACTACGAAATACGTCAACGCCGACAAGACAGCGATGCCGGCATTATTATTGCGGAACTGCGAGACGCAGCGCTCGATCTCGTGCTTGGCTATATCGTCGTGTCTGACGATAGGGATAAGAAACGGAAGGTGCCGTGTAATGTTTCTCGCTCGGTCTTGAGGGGCTTGATAAGTCACATGTGCGACAGCGCCGCCAACATGCCGAAGGACCCAGATGGGTAAAACGTACACTGATTCAACATCTCTTTGGAAATGGACGCTAGCCGAGTATGTCAGTAGGTTCGACTTGACTTTCCCCTTCCTCGAAATCCTATTCGACAAAACTATCGCCAACCGCAGCTTGTGGACGGACAGGCTCTCTATTCGTTATTCGGTAAGCTGGCCGAATGATTCGACTAGGTTTGACGCAGCTACTGCTGCTGCCCATGCGAGCATCCCCTCTCCCGCCATCGACATTCAAGTCGATGTCAGAAGCTGTTTAGAAAGCTTGAGCACAAGCAGCCGTTCTTCTGAGCGCGTAGAGCGGCGTAGATTACTTTTGGAGCGTGTCTTGCGTCTGTTGAGCGGTTTTCACGACGCACCTTGGAGAGAGGCACCGGGATGGCTGCAGAAGAGCAACGCCGCATTCGAGCGCTGCTACACGACAGTCCATCCTGAGCTACCAGGTAAGTTTGAAGTCAGAGACAGTAGGAACTTCGTTCTGGTCGCAGCAGAATCACACGTGGGTGCTCTCAAGTATTGGCGTCAAGCGCCAGACGCTTTCACCAAAGTAATTGACCACCTCTGTCTCGTCTGTTCAAAAGCGGTGGAGCATTGGCCGCCGCCTTTTAGCGATAAGGAAGAGCAGTGGAAGAAACAGAGTACGAAATCAGGCTGAAGCGACGGTTGGCCAAGGACCGTGCATCTCTGGCTTTGGTGGTACTTCTCGTAGCAGCGCTACTGCTTGGAGGAGCACTGCTCGCCGCAAGTCTTCTATTGGAACAAATCGCCCCTTGACATTTTGGTGATATCGGCTATACTATAGTTAGGAAAGGAGAAGGCCATGAGGCAGTTCGACAGAGTATTGCTCGCGATAGCCGCTCTAGGCGTAGCCTTGGACGGTGACGGGGCTGATAGGGCACCCAAGGCCGAGAAAGCGCTTAAGGCTCCCAAGCCAAGGGTCAAGCTGGGATGCGTTCGTGGCTTGTTTTGGTTGGCCATCCTCCTTCTCATAGGAGCTATTATCGGGGCTTTTGCGTAGAGGATAAGGATGGCTAAGAGCTATGTTATCGACGACTTGATCTTGTCTGAATCTTGGCTTCAGGTGTTGCCACTCTGCAGCCCGCACAGCGGCAGGGAGCCTTTTGGCGTCCGTGCGGGGATCGAAGCCGTACTTGCTCTCATGGCAGGTTGCAGTTGGCATCACGTTGATGAAACAATTCCTTTTGTCAAGACCGTTCGTATCAAAGGCGTTCCGTGGTCCCTGTTGGTAACTGTTGTCGAGGGCTACAACTGCGCTACATTAGGCTGCGGTCGCATTGTTGACTACAATTACCTTGAACACCCGATTGCTGCGGGCATCGTGCGCAGGGACAGATCGAAATCGGAAAGCGCCGATGCCCGCGACTTCCTGACCGCTTTGGATCGTCTGTGTGAGCAGCACAACTGTGCGCTGGCAAACAGTGAGCTAAACTACACGGCGGACGAGTGCACGCCTGTATCTTGCGCTGCCTACGTGTTGTTGGGCGACTCGGTTCCTTATCAAGCTGCAAGAATTGATGACTATTGGGACGCTCGTCCTCTCTTGGTAAGCTTCATTCGCAATACCAAAGACTACTTACCCTACGCTAGGGCGTTAGTGGGCTTGGAGAAAGCTATATCCGATCCTTACGTGTGGGAGATGGTGAGAAGAAAACCTGAGCCGGGAGAGTACGGCATCATCTACGCCAAGGTTGTTTCCTCCACGTGGCGACGCCGTGATTTTGAGGTCAAGTTCGACGCAGCCAATGCTATATCGACTCTGGCTCAATTCGAGGGTGTTGAGTGGCGAGAGCGCCCTGGTTGGTACCAACGCAGTTATACACACGACGGGCTAACTTATATCTTAGTTCTGCCCCTATCGGAAAGCGTAGGCGGTCCGCTCCCTCCTATAGCTCTGCACGTAGACGTTGGCTTATTCTCCTGTGAGTGGGCACAGGCAAGCACGTTGAGTACAAATGATAGTTTTCGGGTGGGTGATACGCTTGTATCAGAATGCCGGGAATCATCTGAGAATAACATTAGAACGGCACCTGCGTATGCGGAGAGCGATGATGCCTGACCGCGAGTGGCCGATAGTGAGCGTAGCGACCATTGTGCGGTCGCCTTTCGGAATAGGCAACCGGCAGATCATGACCAATCGCGTTGTGGCTCTGGAGGTGCTAATCGCAGACCCAGGTCCTGTTCGTATTACGTGTACGTCCAATCTAATGAGCACGGATGACGACGTGTTGAAGGCCATCCAAGAGGCGCTTATTTACGTCTTAGGCGCGTTGTCGAAGTCTCAATGGATGACGCTTAGAGGAACAAAGGGGATCAAAAGCGCTTGGATTGATAGTGTTCCCTATACGTTGGTTTTCCGCGAAGACCTATCTCCCCAGCGCATAGACATCGGATGCGGGAAGATCGTGGAGGGCGGCAGCTCGGAGTTCCCTTTTGCTACTATGTCACTAACGTGTACTTCGCCAGCAAAAACTCCTGATGGCTATGCCAACGACGCCTGGAATGGCTTAGAAGGCTTCTTATTGTACTGTTCGGATCGCTTGGACGATAGAAGTCACGTCGTCGAAGCCGTATGTCAACGGCCTTTAGTTCGCGTGCCTTACACACCCGTGAGTCTCTTTCGTTACGACGACAGTGCGGATAGCTACAGATGGGTGTCTCGTTATTTCAGGGCGCAGGTGCAGAGACATAATATTCATCGAGAGTGGCAGTGTGCTGACAGCAGTACATGGCTATTGCTGCCACACGACAACACGGAAACTGATTGGTTTCTGCACGGGGCTTCTATGACGGATGACACTGAGATGCAATTCAGCGTGATACACGCGCTAAGCATTCTGGCGGGATTTGCCGGCTCAGACTGGCAGGTTTGCCCAGGTTGGTGCCAACGCCGCTACTCCTCCGAGGGCCTCACCTACACGTTGTTGTTAGAGACTCCCAAAGTCGCCGATCCGTGGTGTACGGTCAACAGCTTGCGCATTGACTTCGGAGGCTTGTTGTCGTTCGCGTGGGCTGCTGGAGATACTCAGCAGGCGTCTTTGAAGGGAGCGATGGGAGTATGGGACAAGATCATAGCAAGGTGTCAGACCACGTTGGATGACGAGGTCGCCGTACTGCCGTTGTTGGAGCAGCATTGACGCTATCAAGATTTTGTCTCTTGACCTTTAGTGTATCGCCGCTACACTAAGCTGTGAAAGGAGAAGGCGATGAGATTACGCTGCGGTGACATGTTCGACGCCTTTGGTGCCGGCGAAGCCGCTTACCTGCTCGCTACCGGCAATTCGTACGTAACCAAAGAGGGGAAGATTGTGATGGGGCGCGGGGCGGCTTTGCAGCTGGCTGAGAAGCACCCTTCACTTCCCAAGGCGCTCGGAGACCAAATCGAGCACATGGGCTTCTACGGCGTGGTCATGCGCGGCAATCTCGGCTTGTTCCAGGTAAAGTATCATTTCAGGGACAAGGCGCTCATGGCTCTCATCGAGCAGAGCGCCGACATGTTGGGCGGCATTGCGGATGAAAACCCCGATGAGATTTTCTTCCTCAATTTCCCCGGCATCGGTTTTGGGGGTTTGAGGCAGAGGCGTGCAGAGATTCTGGAGTTTTTGCAGAAAACGCTGCCTCAGAATGTGACGGTGTGGGAGTACTGACAATGGCGTATGACAAAAACTTCGACAGGCACGTAGAAGAAGCGGCTAAAGCTGCTTTGAAGCACGAATCGTCAGCGCGGCTTGACGCCTGCACTGTGCGGCAATTGGTCGTAGCGCGTGAGGCACGTGAGGCGCTCCGGCGCTATGTGGAGCTCTATGAAATCATCTTTCCTGAGATAGGCGAGTCTCTGCCCGACTTGTTCAAGAGAGTTCTTGCGCAGTCGAGGACTACGAACGAGACGGCCCTCGCGGAGCTCAGATTTAGGATGTCCCTTCTTACCAGGGACCCGGTTTTCGAAGGGGGCAAGATATAAACGGGATGGCTCAGCGATATTACTATGCCTTGGAAGAGTACTCCGGCCCCTTTGGCGTCAGTACTGCGCCGGGCCGTGTGCATCGGTTCGAAAGTAGAACCGACCGCGATCATTGGTGTGCGCATCTCTTCAAATCCGGGCGCCCTCTTTCGCCGGCCAGGGCCAAGCTAGTGTGTGAGGGTGGCCCGAAACGGATTGCGATTCATCACAACAAGAAGGATTGGGAAGGGCGCGGGTCTCGATGGGAACGGGACGAGATCAGTCATTTTCTTTGGTGAGGAGGCAGAACGTGAGTAAGCGAACGAGCAGTCTTGTCGTGATTTTCATGCTGTGTACCGCAGCGGCATATTGCGCGGACTCTACGCTTGAGAAAGCGAAAGCGTATGCGGGCAGCAAAGACTTCTTCGACATGCTGCCGATCAAGACGGCTATGACGAAGACGTTTCGACAGCTAGAAGATTTCTATGCTGAGTTTCAGAGAAGCGCTCAAGACCTCACCGACGAGATGCCTAACGGGGAACAGGTGTTCCTCAAGTACACTACAGACCTTCGGGTAAAGCACGCCAACTTGGGTGCTGATATCGCTTGGTGGGCGTCTGTACAAGATCAGGCACCGCCAGACTCTTTCGTAGCTATGAGCATTGAGACGACGCGCACTTGTCTTATATTCCCCTACTTATTTCTCCGAGAAAAAGACATCCCTCCTACGCCGGCCAATCCGTTCGACAAGCCCTCTCCATTGAAGGACCAACTGAAACTCGTCGCGGATACCACAGGATTGCGTTGGGCTTGGTCGCTGGACGCCGCGCTGAAGGCTCTCAGGGGCGTAGAGGTAGATTCTGAAGAGAACATCGCGGTGCTCAAGTCCACAATCCCTTACGACAAAGAGATCGACAAGCACATCGCTGACCTACGGGCGATCTTGGCCAAGGACAAGTCTTTGCGCCGCAAGACTACGGAGATACGCTATAGCCCTGGCGCGGCGAAGCGGAGGGAACATCTTCGTTATCTGAACGCTCTTCTGGCCATCAGAACCCGTATGGTGCCTGCTACGGAGGAGATTACAGCCTATGACATTTGGCGAGCCACAGCTTCGTTCGACATCTACCACCACTACATGGGCTTCAACCCAGCTACACGCAACCGTTTCTATGAGGAATTCGAAGCCATATATTCCACCGGTGCGTTCGATACTACGTACAATCAGTTGGGCTTTGTTGCGTTGTCTGCAGGCTGGTCAGTCACGCTAGGCACTTTCAGAGAGATACATTTGAGGTTACAACAAGTAGAGGGTGCTTTTGGGGATGACGTAGCTCGCGTGATCGCTGCATTTCAGGCGGAATTGCCCAAGCCTGAGAGAGTCAAAGACGCAGAGGAGCAGAAATGAGCAAGCGTAGGTTAACCAAAAGGCTTACGTTGGCCAGGGAGTCTTTCGGCCTGAACTACAATGACGCAGCCAAGGCTTCCGGTTTGGCTGCTCAGGTGATAGCGACCTTCGAATCCGGCGTGGCGGAGCCGAGTGTGTCAGAGCTCAACGCGCTTGCCAAAGCCTACGGCCGCAGCATGGCTTGGCTTTTGGGCGACGAGGAGAAATCCGAACCGTCGGTCGTGCGGTGTAACACTGATCCTGCCTGTGGTGCTTTAGCCGCCACTTCTGACGTTGACGAAGCCTCAAAGGTACGCTTGCGTTGTTGGGGGCGCAAAGGCGACAGCCTCTCTTTGTCGTCGAGTGCGTCGTTCGCCACGATCAGGGTGTCGCCATGCTCCACTGGGTTTCGTCTAACGTTGTGTGATGCCTCTGCGTGCCATACTATCGCCTTGAGTGCGGAACAGTGGCGCGAATTGGTCAATGCCGTTCATTATCATGCTGAGCACGACGAGTGGCCGTCCGAGGCGTCTAAGATCACGCGGCGTATCGCGGAGATTCGTTCCATCCTTTTCGAATCAGAGGTAGGCAGCATCCCTAATGTCCAAGCGGCTCAGTGGCTGCTGGACGATCTCGAAAATCTCTTGGAGAAACAAGATGCCTCCGAAGGGTAAACACAAGAAGTCGCGGCCTGGGAAGGCTAAGACCATGAGACTTGTTAGGGAAGCTCTCCGCCGCGAAGGGCGGTTGTTCCCCACGACGGATGCCGAGGTCAAGCGTTTCGTGGAAGAAAGGCACCCAGAGCCGCCTAGTCCCGATCTGATAAAGCGGGCTACGGCCCACGCTTTGTCGAAGCGCCGTACGGAGTAGTCTTATGATCGGCCAACAATGGGTATCGGAAAGTGGTCGGGTTATGCTCTTTGAGGCCGATTGTGTAGAAGCTCTTGCGGCTCTTCCCAAGCGGACGATAGACACGGTCATAACAGACCCTCCATATGGCCTGAAATCGATGGGAGATTGGGACCACGGAGTGCCCGGCGTACGCTTCTGGCGAGTCATCAGAGACGCTGTCAAGCCCGGTGCGCTGCTGTTGGCCTTCGGAGGCCCAAGAACCTATCATCGTCTGGCTTGCGCCATAGAGGACGCGGGATGGGCGCTGAGAGACTGCGTCATGTGGGTATACGGCAGCGGT
>Ga0180433_10009676_pt1 | contig 11762 bp, 9 predicted proteins | sample SS_ome_8_FD_132980 | JGI IMG/M metagenome (GOLD analysis project Ga0180433, IMG submission 132980) | Hypersaline lake sediment archaeal communities from the Salton Sea, California, USA - SS_1_D_1 metaG | ecosystem: Environmental > Aquatic > Non-marine Saline and Alkaline > Hypersaline > Sediment... | reverse complement strand
TGATAATGGAATAAGAGATCGTCAAACTTTTTTTCATTTTAATAATTCTAATCCAATTCAATTAAATATCACATCAAAACCCAATATTCAAAATTTTGAATTAACTAAGACTCCACAAACACCTAGAGAAGGAGAAAATCAGTATCAATATCGATATAATTGCATTTTTCAAGTAAGAACTAATGTATCTGTTGAAATGTTAAGGATTGAGGGATTAAAAGTACCTCTCTATGGGTTTAATCCAGAAAAATCCTACTCATTAGCGGTTTATGACACTAATGAAGATTACTGGGAACTAATTAACACTTCTGAAAAAATAAATGAATCTAGTTCAGAAACCTTATTACAAGGGGTTTTATTTGATCTGGAAGCAGATCAAGAATATTATATTACATATTTTGAATTGAGTATAGTTTCTAATGATTGGATTTGGATTTTCGTTATCATTGTTGGAGTAATAGGTGTTGGGGCTTTAGCTATTTTAATTTCAAAAAAAGATTATTTCCAATATCTGAAAACAAGAACCATTCCTATTGAAAAAGGAGCTCATCGTCTTACCTTAGAAGAAGTCTTAGAAAATGAGAATAGAAATAAAATTATTGATATCATTTTAAAGGAACCAGGAGTTCACTTCAATGAATTATTGCGACGAACGGATATGGCTGCAGGCAATTTAGTATGGCATTTAGACATTCTCGAAACCTATAAAGTTATTGGTAAAAAACGAATAGGTAAATATATCGCATACTTTCCCTATTATCAAAAAAATCCACTCTCGAATATTGATCTTAAATTAAGCAAGAGTAAATTAACATTAGAGATTTTAGAAATGATAGAGGAGAATCCTGGAATTTGGAATAATTTAATTAAAAAAAAATTCAAAGTTGATCATAAAACTATTCATTATCACGTTCAAAAACTCAAGGAATTAGATCTTATAAAGCTAAAAAAAGACGGCAGAAAAAAGAAGATTTATCCAAATTTTGATTCTGATTTTTATAATAATAGACCAAATGATTAAAAACTGCTTAACCAGAGGTTAATTTGGGGAGCAAAAATAATATATATATTATCCGCAAACATTTTTATCGAAGTTATATTAAAATTCTCTTCCTTTGCAAGTAACGGATCATTGTGTCTGTATCTTGTGAAATTTAATAGAATATTAAAATCATCTTTAAATTGAGCTGGAATTTACTAAATGTATGTGGCATCCAGAAGAATTTCTTGAGTTTCTCAAGGAAAGAAGAAGCATAAGATCATTTCAAAAAAAAGAGATAAAAGAAGAACATCTTCAAATGATTTTGGAAGCAGGAAGATGGACTCCTAGCGCTTCGAATCGCCAACCTTGGGAATTTATCATTATTAAAGATAAGGAAATATTCAAAAATATCTCAAAAACTGCGATTTATGGTAGATTCTTTAAGCATGCAGCTTTAGCGATTGCAATAGTCGGCAAACCCTCAGAAAGCTCAAACTGGTATCAAGTTGACACTTCACTAGTTTCAATGCAAATGATATTAATGGCTTGGGCTTTAGATATTGGCACTTGTTGGATTGGCGCAATGGATAGAGAAAAGGTGAAAGCATTGTTAGAGATATCCAAAGAAGATTACTTACTTACTGTATTGCCATTCGGATACATAAAAGGTAAAGTTCCAAAACCTACGCTTAGAAAATCCTTAGAAGAAATAATTAGGGAAATATAAATTAGATAAGAAAGGTTGTTCTATTTTTTTTTTGATATCGTGAGTTCTTCAAGCGTTTCTGGTGCTTTTGATAATTTTATATATCCCTCTTCTGTAATTAAAACTGAATCCGAATGCCTAAAACCTCCTAAATTCGGAATATAGATACCTGGCTCAACACTAATTAGCATATTTGGCTCAAGTATTCGATTGTAACCCTCAGCTAAGAAAGGTGCTTCGTGACCTGTTATTCCAAGACCATGACCGGTTCGATGTATGATATAATCTCCATAACCTTTATCTGTTATATACTTTCGAACTTTTTTATCTATTTCACTCATTGACATACCTGGTTGAAGCATACTATAGGCATAATCTCGTGCTTTATACATAACACTGAATACTTGTTTCGCTTTTTCTGGTACAGTGCCAAGGAAAAAGGTACGTTCTATTTCTACGCCATATCCATCTACTTGAGCATACACAATTGATACATGGGGCCCTCCCTCTTCCATTTGGGCAAAAATCTTAGGGATAATGTGAGGATCATGAGAAAAAGAAGGAGGCCATACTGCTGCTGTAGTTTTGCATACTATGAAATTCGCATCTGGGATATCTGTAATAATTTTTGAGGTCATAATTCCCGTAATTTTCTGGTATATTGCAAACTCATGTACTCCTGGTTGGCATAATTTTAATAATTCTTTATGTCCCTTGTTAATCACACGACAAGCATGAACCGAACGTCCCACTTCATAGTCTGTTTTTATTATACGTGCTTCATCAATAATATCAATTACCATTTTATTGCCTGGTGTATATTGAGATATTCCTATTGGCAATGATGATTCAATCCCAACTTTTTTATTTTTTTCGATTAATTTTGGATAGATATCATACCAATTTTGACCATTAGGGGCAGGGAACTCATAATAAGATTTATATTGAAGATCAAGTAATGTTCTTGACTCTACATGACTTTTTTCTAATAAAGGAACAAGCATAGTAGGTGTGCCCGTATCCTTAATTATTAAAATAAATGGGCGTTCATGCACATTATTCGCAAAATTGGTTAAGTAATAGATATTCACGGGATCAAAGGATATATAATAATCTAGTTTGTTTTTCCGCATCTCTTTTCTAACAATTTCTAATCGTGCATTCAACTCCTCTTTAGTTGGTGGCGATGTAATAGCTTTTGGTTTACTCCTCATAATTTAACCTATCTATCGATAATAATTTTAATTTAAGATTTGGGTCATTAAGTCTTTTATCTTTGAAAAATTTTAAGTTGTTTAGATCATCTTTAATTAATCGATCAATATAAAATTAAATTATCAATCCTTGTAGTTAGTATGATTAAAGGCTATCTCGGTTTAGTCTTACATGGTCATATTCCTTGGTGTAAAAAATCTGGAACTTGGCCTGCGGGTGAAGAATGGTTATTTGAAGCAATTTTTGAGTCCTATATTCCCATGTTAAATATATTAAGAGAATTGAAAGAAAATAACTTGAAAACAGCAATCACGATAAATATAACCCCGATTTTAGCCGAGCAACTTGCAGATGAATATATGAAACAAAGATTTACAATCTACATGGAAAATTTGATTTTAAGGGCGAAAAATGATTTTGATAGATTTAAGAATCAAGCAAAACGAAAGGAGATAGCTGAATTTCATTTAAAGAACTTCGAACATGTTTTAGATACATATTATAATAATTATTACCAAGATATTTTAGGAAGCTTTAAATGGCTACAAAATGAAGGTATGGTTGAATTGATCACATGCGCGGCAACTCACGCGTTTTTACCCCTCATGAAAAGCGATTCGGGGATCTTCTCGCAGATTGAACTAGCCGTGGATACCCATAGGAAATATTTTGGAAGAGAGCCGAAAGGAATATGGCTACCTGAATGTGCATATCGCCCTGAATTAGATTTAAACGGAAAACATCGAGAGAGTATTGATTATTGGATACATAATTCTGGAATCGAATATTTTTTCGTTGATGCTCATGGTATTTTGGATGCTGAGCTTTTAGAATCGAATAATAGTATAGGCTTAAACACCAATATTGGCTATATGCTTGAATCTGGGGTCTCCGTATTTGGTCGGAATAAAAATGCTAGTAAGCAAGTTTGGGATGCTGAAATCGGTTATCCCGGGAACGAGTCTTACATGGAATTTCATAAAAAAGATGGTGAATCGGGGTTAAATTATTGGAGAATTACTAATAAAGAACTTCCGAATGAACATAAGGAATTATATCAACCTGAAGGAGCCTTAAAACAACTTGAGCTGGATGTTGATCATTATATTGCCTTGTTGAGAGGAGAAGTAAACTCTTTTTATAATGCTCATCAAACGACAGGAATTATAGTTTCTCCATTTGATTTCGAATTATATGGACACTGGTGGAAAGAAGGTATTCAATGGTTAAGACTTTTATTTCATGCAATCATTAATGCTGATGAGGTTAATATGATAACAATTTCCGAATATTTATCCTCCTATAGGCACACTTTCTCGACAATTCAGATGAAAGAGAGTAGTTGGGGGGAAGGTGGTCATTTTCAAGTATGGCAAAATCCAGAACATGGTTGGATTTGGCCCTATATTAATTCCTCAATTAATCAATTAGAAGATTTGTTAAAAAAGAAGTCAAATCCGGATGGTTGGGCACAAAGGATTCTTCAACAAACCGCTCGAGAATTATTACTTATGGAGGGTAGTGATTGGCCATTTCTTTTATACACAAAACAAGCAAAAGAGTATGCTAATCAGAGATTTCATAAGCATCATCAATTTTTTAATAAATTAATATGGGCTGCGAAAGATCCAGAAGATAAAGCTAGGATATCTCTGAAAGAACTTGAGAATATTGAATCGATGGACTCCTGCTTTCAACAACTGAATTTAAAATATTTTGAACGAATTGAACCTTAAAATGAAGGCTTATAATTAATTAAAAATAATAATAATTGTGATTTCTATGGTTTGGGAAAAATTAGAACCGCATATTGTGTGGGATATTTTTGAGAATATAATTGCCCATACACCCCGTCCTTCGAAATATGAAGATAAGATTAGAAAAACCATCAAAAACTGGTTAGATGACCAAAATCATCAAAAGGGTCTTAAACTTAAAATAACCGAAGATGGAGTAGGAAATATATTAATTAAAAAACCAGCTACTCATGGTTTAGAACAAGTAGCTCCTCTTCTTTTACAAGGTCATTTAGATATGGTCTGCGAAACAGACAGATCAGAGGGATATGATTTCCATCAAGATGGTATTCCAATAAAAATTCAAAAAAATAATGAATGGGTAGATGCGGATGGTACTACTTTAGGGGCAGATAACGGAATTGGTGTTGCCTTGGCTTTATCACTTATAGTTGATACTAAAAGAAATAAGCATCATGGTCCTCTCGAGATACTTTTTACGGTTAATGAGGAAGACGGATTTACCGGAGCAACAAATCTTGATGTCAAATCATTAGGAATCGAGAGTAAATACATGATAAATCTTGATAGTGGACCATTAGGAATCATAACTATTGGTTCAGTTTGTGGTGGTCGAGTATTCTTTGAAAAAGAATTTGAATGGAAAGAAGGTAAAAATAATCTGAATCTGCTTTTCTTGAAACTTTCAATTAATGGGCTATTAAGTGGGCATTCGGGGGATGACATTCATCTTCCGAGAGCTAATGCAAATGAACTAATGAGTAGAATATTATCACAACTTTTAGGAAAAGTTCATTTTCACTTATGCAATTGGAATGGAGGCACAAAATCGAATGTCATTACGCGCAAAGCTGATGCGAAAATAGTTTTTACTCCATCAGATAAAAAAATAGTTGAAGATATTATCAAGAAAGAAATGGAAAAAATTTACGACTATTATCAATCTCCTAAAGAAAATACTGACGTTTTTGAACCAAACTTAACTATTTCATGGAAATATGATAATCCAGAAAAATATCTTTCTATTGAAGATACCAAACTTATCGTAACTACCTCAAGTCTTATCCCTCAAGGAGTATTACGTTATTCTCATTTTCATGAGGGGAATGTGGAAAGCTCAAATAATTTCGCAATTTTACATACTCTTAGAGAAAATATACGTATAGAAATATATCCCAGAAGTCTAATTCGATCTGAATTAGAAAGTTTTAGACGCAAAATGGTTCTACTAGGCGAAATGGGAGGCTGGAATATGACTCTCCGATCTGTGTTACCCGAATGGGAACCAAAACCAAAATCGAAATTTCTTCATTACATCAAGGATCAATATGAGAAAGTTCTTAACAATCGCGTTGAAACTGCCATAGTTCACGGAGGTCTTGAAACTGGGGAGATAAGTAATAAAATTCCTGGTATTGAAATGGTTGCTATAGGGCCTACAATTGAAAACGCTCATACTACAAATGAAAGGTTGAAAATCGCGGATATCAATCCGATATACCAAATCCTTCTGAATATTATTGAAAATTTCGTGAAATTTCCTATTTCACACTCAAGCTAATACGTAGCCCTCTTTTTCAACCCTTATCTTATCAATGGATTTTAACTTATCAAAATGCTTTTCAATCATCAACTCCTCTGCGATGATCTCAAAATCTTTAAATTGAGAATATTTTTTATAAATTAAGTTCTTATATCTCAAATCAGAAGGTTGAATGGGCTTATCATGCTCGGAAAATTCCGCTAGAATCCCCTCTTCACGCGCTAAGATTATTGCGTGATAGTTTTTTAACTTCTCTCTTATAAGTTTTTTATCCATGATTGGATCTCTATGACCTGTCACAACTATATCAAGATCTATATCTAATAATCTTTTAATCGAGTTTTCAAAATCCATCAAGTTTGCATCAATATTTCCATAGTAGGGATGATTTGTTAAATCAATATCTCCTAGAAAACCTATCTTTGATGATAATTCAATAAAGGAACAATGTCCTGCCGTGTGTCCAGGAGTGTGCAAAACTTTTAATTTCAGAGAATCTCCAATTTTGATTACTTCTTTATTTTCAATTGTATGATTTATCGGAGTATCTTTCATACCTAAAATTTCGAACATTTTTTCTAGGTCTTCCCCTACACTTTCCTGTTCGATATTATAATACCATGCCATTTTGTTGATGTTTTCGATGATTGGTTTATCTAAAACATGGCAGTAAAATTGAGCATCTTGTAAAATATGATTACCAGAAATATGATCTTCATGCCAATGGCTAAGAATCACATGTTCAATTTTATAATTGCGTTTAAGCTTCCTTAGTAATTTCGATGAGATCCCCGTATCGATGAGATAATTACCTAAGAGTAAAGAATTTGAATATGGATACCTTGCTCTATTCTTTCCTTGAACAAAATATAGATTATTGTGGATATCCGATATATTCTCAACCATTAAAGCCATAAATTTTTCACATCCAATTTTAAAAAGGAAAATAAGTGAAATAAATTAAAGTTTGTCATGGTACAATAATTATTTTTATAGGTTTTATTTCGATATTCGTTTGGTTTAAATCCTTCTATTATGAAATAACTAGTTGGAACTTAATAAAGAAATTGGAATTTGCAATGTATTACAAATGCCCAAGTTGCACAAGTATGAGAAAACCCAATATTACTCGGTATTTTCCTCCAAAAATCGCCGCATGTATAGATTGTGGCTATCAAGATAAGGAAATTGTATTTATTGTTGAAGAAACTTCTGAAAAAAAGCTCATAAGTGCAATAAATTAGAAATATCTATATTTCTTTTTTTTTTCTAATTTTATGTTAAACGTAAATATTCATCGTTAAGATCAAGCAACCAGCATAAACCAACTCTTTCTAAGAAGGTATTGAACTCATTTGAAATCATGTGTTTTGCATTATTCAATTCGTATTCAAATTCCTCAAAAAGATTTGAAAGGTAGGTGGTTATTAAGTCCTCAATCGTCGAGAGGTCGATTTTAGGATTTAAAAATAATGTTACTGTAAACCTTTCAAAGGTAAATAATATCCTAAGTTTTAAATTATCTCCATTAATCTCAATTCCTGGTAAACCTTGGATGTTAAGTTCCTGTGAGAGAAGCTCAATTGCACTGACATACATCGGTATAAGATCAATCTGGAAATCTTTTTTTTCTTGAAAAGACGCCTTATTACGTTTCATAAAAAATTGAATAGCGCCTTTAAAAACTTCAAAAGCGATAATAGATTTCCCATCCTTGTCTGAAATTAGGCAACCTATCACTGGGGGAATTTTGGCTCTCTCGGAATTCTCATTGGATAAATAAAAATCTTCAGCACAATATACTGATGTTTTTGTAATTACCATATCTATCACCTTGTTATTTCGAATAAAAATATAAATTCAATCTATTTAAAATGATAACAAAAAAAGAAATTATGTGATTTTAACACATAATATGTTTTTTTTACACACAAATCTAAAAGAAAAACTCAGGAGAAAATTTAATAGCTTCTAGCGAGGTAAACCGTACAAGAAGCAGGTTTTCCACATATTAAACAAGTCGCAAATTCATGAACATCCTCATCGACTCGCTTTCCTCTTACAAATGCTCCGATGTCTTTCTCTATAACTTCCGCACAATTTTCTCCGTCTTTATCAATGGAACAAAATCCGCACGCAACTATTTTTCCATTGTTTATGGCTTCAATTGCCGCATCTTTTTCATAGCACTCCTCAATTTGTGATTCAAAATCGACAATTGATTTCTTCTTAATCTCATTTGTATAATTTTCAGCTATTTCCTTAATTTTGGTGCTTAAATTTTCCTCTTTTACGATGATTTTTTTTCCATCATGCCGTTTCACAATAACTGCCTGTTGTTTTTGTAAATCTTTAGGTCCGATTTCAATTCTGATTGGCACTCCTCTTAATTCCCAATTATAAAATTTACTTCCGGGAGATTCATCTGAATCATCAATCTTCACCTTATAATGATTCTTGAATAGATTGAGAACCTCTTTTGCCTTACTTAATACTTTTTCTTCCTTATCTTTAAATAAAATTGGGATAATGATTATCTGAATAGGTGCTAAATCAAAGGGTAATACTAACCCCTTGTCATCTCCATGATAGGCGATCATAGCACCATAGATTCGACTGATAGCAGGGCCATAACAGGTCTGATATCCAAATTTCTCCTCACCATCCGTATCCACGAATTTCACTTCAAAAGGTTTAGAAAAATTCTGACCTAAAAGATGAGTTGAAGGTAATTGTAATACTTTTCCAGAGCCCATTAATGCATCTGCGGCATAGGTGGAAATTGCTCCCGGAAATTTATCCCACTGTGGCCTTTCAAAAAAGATAATTGGAATGGCAAATTCATCTTGCAACATTTGATAGGTCATTTCCATATCTTCTTTTACTTGGTCTTTAGCTCCTTCCATTGATGTAAAGACGTTATGTGCCTCTATCCAGTGAAATTCTCGTGCTCTAAAAAATGGTCTCGTCATTTTTCCCTCATATCGCCACACTTGGCAAGATAAGTAGCGCTTAAATGGAAGATCATTGTAACTTCTTATCCATAATGCATACATTTTATAAAGAGCCGTCTCGCTGGTAGGGCGCAAAGCTAAACGTTCACTTAATTCACCCGAACTTCCCGCTTCGGTAACCCAAAAAACCTCGGGAGTAAACCCTTCCACGTGTTCCGCTTCAAGGAGAAAGTTTGACTCTGGAATTAAAGAGGGCATAGTCAATGGTAAATGCCCATTCTCTTCTAACAACTCCTCATACTTGGCGTACATCTTTTTTATAGAGATGGTAGCCCATTCTCGATATACCACAAAACCTTTAATATTATATCGGATATCAGCAAGTTCTGCTTTTGTTAATATTTCTGTGTACCATGCAGAAAAGTCTTCTTCCTTTTTTACTGTGATCCCCGTCAAAGGAACTTCGGTTCTCTTTTTTGGCATCTTTTAATCATCTTTTCTAATGTAAATAATATTAAATATTTTACTAGAAAACTAATATAAGAAAGGAGCTGACGCCACATTATTAAAGACATTAGTAAAAATATATAATTGGTCTACATACTGAGATAATATATCGCAAAAATGTTTAATCTGGCAGTAATTTTGCATTAGTAATAATCATTTTCGGCTTTAAGATAACGGAATATGCTTTAGATTCTAAGAAATCCTTTAAGCGCTCCTCAATTTCGTGTCTATGTTCAGAATTATCTTCAGATGTAATATTATAAGAAATAAGGGAGTAAGCATCTTGCATTAACTTTCTCTCCTCATCACTTGCCCTTTTAATTGAAACGTCAATAGCTCCATAGGATCGAGCTATTTTTTTAATTTCCTCTTCTAACGGTCCCATAGAAAAAAATTCCCGATTTTTATTCTCAATTTTCGCAATCAAGATCTTTTCAATTTGGGTTCTTGTTTCTTTATCATAGAAAGAGGTTAATTCTTTTGTACAAATATCCCGATACTTTCCATTTATTAAAATTTCTTTATTAACGATGAAATCAATGATAGTATTATAATAATTTTCATCTAATTTTTGAAATTGCTCAATATTTCTTACTAAATCAGTTAATTTATCAATCAGATCGTAATAAAATTTAAGATATACTTTGATATTTAATTTGTCATCTAAATCTTTAATCTCAGGATAATATTTACTTAGAATAATATTAATTTTTTTATTACAAAGAGCACATAATTTCGCAATCTTGTCCCCATAAGCAATGGATTTATGACTTAATAAATTCAATATGTCCTTTTCAAACTCAGAAAGCTCACTGAAAATCTCAAATATATTGTTCTTGTACTTTTTCTCAATGTAGGACATATATAATCAAAATAAAATAGACCTTTATATGCTTTAGCTTTAAGAGAATAACAGCTACTATTTAAAATAAAGAAAAATAAATAGAAAAAAGAAAATTCTAAAAAGAGCTAATATTAAGAATCAAGAAACCCAATTTCCTAATTTTATACTAACTTTGATTTAATTTGTTTTGATCTAGATCTGAGTGTGACCTCTGTAACCTTAGCGACTTCAGAAACTTCTGCTTGAGTTTTACGGCAATTGCTTGATTTCGCTGCCATATAGATGACACTTGCGGCTAATCCTTTCGGATCCTTTCCGGTTCGCAATAAACCATTTTTGGAAGCTTCCGTTAACATATTGATGGCTTTCTTTTGGACCTCCATCGGTAAGCCTAAATCGTTGCCGAAGCGAAATACTAATTGTTCAGCAGTAATCGGGCGATATTTCAAACCGAGCTCAGGTAATACTTCCTTTACAACCATCCCTAAACTTCTGTGCACAGTTCTTCGAGGAGTCATGGATGCATCACAAACCTCTTCAAGAAGTCGTGGAAATTCATGGACCCGAATTGCGGCATAGAGGGATGCAGCAATAAAACCATCAATGGAACGCCCCATAGTCAACTTCTTTTTGGCAACTACACTATAAATTTTCCACGCCGTTTCCTTGATATATTCAGGAATATTCATTTTTGATGTGAGCATTTTTAATTTCGGTTTTGCTTCCCAAAAATTTCTTTCAATACTCGATATCAATGAATTCTGAATCTTTGATAAGCGGGAAAACAATGTCTTACCTTTTGCATTGATCAGACGTCCTTTTGAGTCGATCTTGGTATTCGGCAGCATAGTACGAGGTCCGAATTCTCTCCAACGAGGCTCGGTTCTTCTTCTCTTGTTAACTTCTTCTACGGTATATGCACGTCTCTCATTTCCAACCAAATTACGGCCTTGAATCATGCCACAATTTAAGCAGACATTATCGCCATCTCTTGATTCGATACATGGATTATCGCAACATTGTTCTGTGCAACTACCTGATGCTGCTTCAGAGTTCTCTTTGACAGATCGTAGTCGGTCTCTATAACTCATTTTTACCACATTTCATAATTTAATTCTAAGTATACTATTTAAATTCAGATACAAAAATGTAATCGTTTTAAATTATAACTTTTGAGATACTGAAAAGTATTACTTAATGCAATACTAAGTAAGTCCAATATATAAAAATATTACTGTTAGAGTTTGTTATGTG
>Ga0180433_10009675_pt1 | contig 11763 bp, 28 predicted proteins | sample SS_ome_8_FD_132980 | JGI IMG/M metagenome (GOLD analysis project Ga0180433, IMG submission 132980) | Hypersaline lake sediment archaeal communities from the Salton Sea, California, USA - SS_1_D_1 metaG | ecosystem: Environmental > Aquatic > Non-marine Saline and Alkaline > Hypersaline >... | reverse complement strand
CCCAGGGCGCGGTTCGTGAACAGCCTGCGGCTGAAGGTCGGCGCCCGCGTGGTGCTCTTGACCAACGCCTACTCGTACCACGAGACGGACGAGGAAGACGACCTGGGCCGACCCAAGTTCGAGGTGCGCACGGTCTGGGTCAACGGTTCGACAGGCAAGGTGGTGAGCCTGCCCGACCCCAAGCCCGGCATCATCATCCCGTGCGTGCGCGTGCGGTTGGACGAGGGCAAGACGGTGAGCGTGGCCAAGGCCAACGAGAAGCTCTACGGCGGGGACGGGAAGATCACGCACGAGATCGTACAGTTCCCCATGAAGCTCGCCTGGGCCCTCACGATCCACAAAAGCCAGGGCATGACGCTCAACAGCGCCGTGGTGGACATGCGCGGCCATTTCGCGGCGGGCCAGACCTACGTGGCCCTGTCGCGCGTGCGGACCAAGGAAGGGCTGAAGCTGTACGGCTCGCTGGACTCGTTGAAGGTGGACGCCGCGTGCCTGCGTGAGAGCGGGCTGGAGCCGCCGCCGCGGGAGGTCGTCGATTACTCGAAGATAGCGTTCTAGGAGGCAATCATGCCCGGACCCGTTTCCGATTCCTACGACCCCGAGTGGGGCACGTCGTCCAACGCCGCCGAGATCCAGGACGCGCTGACGTACATGCACACGAAGTTGGGCAACGTCATCGGTTCGCCCCCCAAGCATATTCTCGAGGTGGTCAGCATGGACCCGGGGCCCATGATCACCGTGGAAATGCCCGAGCAGGAGTGGCGCCTTCTTCGCTTCGCCTGCGAGAGGGCGCGGGAGAACCTATGAGCATCGAACTCGCTCGCAGCATCCAATGCCCGGACGACCGCCTGTCGGCCAAGACGTATAACGCCGAGAGGGTGTTCCTGCACCTCGTCGAGTCGGCGCCCCGCACCATGGAGATCGACATGCGGGACTTCTGCGAGCTGGTGCTGTACGTGCTGACCAACACGGACCTGGAGCCGGACGACCCCAGGGTGCCGCTGGTCAACAAGATCAAGGAGATGGAGATCATAGAGGGCCACAACGGGCCCAACACGGGGAGGTTCGCCTGATGTTCAAGGCCCAGCTGTGGATGCAGCACAAGAAAATGGAGACGGCCGACCGCCTGTCCGACGCCGTGGTGTTGGAGGTGGACGAGCCCAACGATCCCGTGCTCATCAACGAACAGCTGGGCTGGGACGACAAGTGGGCCGTGGTGCGCGTCATCCCGGGCTATACCGAGAAGACCGACTTCATCGAGAAGGGTTACTGGAGCATGCCGTACGACGTGAACCACCACTGGCTGGCCATCGACGCCGACCTGGAGGTTAAGAGCGTGGAGGAGATGGCAGAGTTGTTGTTTCCGCCCCCTCAGTTCACAGGGACGTGGTTGTGGGGCGAGGATAGTCGCTGCAAGGTCGCGAGACTGCTGGTCTTCCGCAGCCAGTATATCGTGAACGTGGAGAGTACGAAGCTCCACAGCTTCGGAGGGAAGACGTACTTCATGCCGGGGAGAAGCGAATGTTCAGATGTTCCCGAGTGACCCTGGATACGGACAGGGAGAGCGTCAGGATAACGGAGTGGCCGTTCATCGTGCTGGAGGTGGGCGAGCCCAATGATCCCGTGGTTCTCAACGAGCTGTTCGGCTGGGACGACGACGTGCAGATCTACCGCCTGGTGGATCTTCAGCGGGTGTTGAGCTGGGAGGAGCAGAAAAGGCATATGCCTTCGGGCCGCAAGATCAGCAGGAAGTACGTGGCCGTGCGGCAGCACGACCAGTTCGACACGGACCTGGCCAACGGGGACACGCCGCTGTGCGGCTTCACGAGCATGCTGCTGGTGCCCTCGCAGACGGCGCAGGGCGGGAAGGACGAGTACCCACACGACGCCGATATCATGATCTACGAGGCGACCCACGTGGGTGCATGGGCTGCGGAGGAGATTTCCGGGGTTTCGGGGCCGGCGGGGCACGTCCCCGCAAACCTGATCAGCAACAAACCCAACCGCGCCCGCGTGCCCAAGGCGGGCATGATGGACAGGATGCGGTACGGGCAACCCTACAAGATACCTTCATGGAGGACGAAGCAGCATGGGAAGCATTAGCATCTGGGGGCGCTACTTGGACAACCAACCGGAGAAGATCGACTCCGCGCATAGCAAGAGCGGGGCGGCCTACCTGGAGGCCCAGTACCGGCTGGCCTTCGGGAAGGACTGGAAGGTTTGGGCCGGCCGACTGGACCAGGAGCCGAAAGGTGAGCAGACACCCTCGCACGCTCGCGTCTGAGGCGTACATGCTGTTGAAGAACCCGCAGATGGACGGCAGCCACGTGCCCAAGGCGCGTGAGCGGATACGCGAGCTGCAGGAGGGCTTGCGCAAGTGGGAGGAGTTCGTTCTGACAGTCTACGAGGACGACGGCGGCAACGTGCAGGTTCACGCCGGACCCGAGGGGGACATGGAGAAGATCATCAAGAGGTACCTCCTCACGGACAGGTGCATCCTGTTCCAGTTCAGGATCGAAGGGAAGATCACCGAGGAGATAAAGGTAACCAACTACTGATGGCCAAAGAGAAGAAAAAGCTCTGGGTCGTGGAGAGCTACGACCCGGACGAAGATCAGCAATTTCATGATCTTCTCCCTGCCGTTACCGAGGAGGAGGCCGTGCGCGAGACGAGGTTGTTGCGTGGAAACTATGCGGAGAGCTTCCAGGCCATGTCGCTGAGGGAACACATCAACTACCTCAAGCGGTCCATGAAGTACTTCGAGACGCGGGTCGGCGAGGTCGAGAAGGTCCAGCGGGAATGGGACAAGTTCTTGAAGCAGGAGGAGCCGGAGCTGGTCCGCGACAAGAACGGGCGGCTGGTCAAGGAGGAAGACCTGGAGGACGACGATGAGTGACCGGACGGCCCGACATCGCAGGCGCATGTCCGCGCCGGTGAACTGGCTGCTTAACGCGGGCCTGTTCAGGAACGTCAGGCGCGCGCTGGACTACGGCTGCGGCCATGGGACGGATGCCAAGATCCTGCGCATCGACGCGTGGGACCCGCACCACCGGCCCGGGTGGACGCCGAAGCGCGTGTACTATGACCTCGTGCTGTGCACGTACGTGCTGAACGTCATTCCCTCGAAGGAGGAGCGCAGGCGCGTGCTGGCTGACATCCGGGGTCTGTTGAAGTTCAACGGGGTGGCCTACGTCACCGTGCGGCGTGACATCAAGGGTTGGCGCTACACGCGCAACGGCTGGCAGGGCAATGTCCAGGTGCCGGGAGGCAGGAGCATACACCGCACGTCCTGGTACGAGACCTATGAGATTTCGGTGCCTGCACCGGAAAGGAGACGGCGTTGAAGCAGAACAAGGGCATTTGCCTGCAGTACGAGGCGAAGAAGGGCGAGGTGGTGGAGGTGCAGCTGAGGAAGGCGAACCGTGTCACGGTCTTTCCGGGAGCCGCGGCGCTTTGGATCTGCCCGCCGGCACGCATTTCGGTGATGGGCTTCAAGGGTGAGTGTCTGGCCAGCTATCCGTGGCGCGACGTGGTCGATGCCCGGGTCAGACCGCTCCGAAAGGAAAAAGGCAATGGCGAGGGACCAACCTCAAAACCCTAGCGAGAGCAGTGTCAAGGTCGGCGTGGTTTCGTTCAACGGGCGCCCGATGGTGCGCGTGGCCACGCAGATACCGATCAACCGCCTGTTCATGATCCCCGACGAGGCGCGCAGGATAGCGAAGGCCATCCTGCGCACGGCCTCGCAGATCGACGGGCGCGTGTTCCTACTTGAGTTCGAGGGAGACGATATAGATGTCCAACGAGCCGGACCCTCAGAAGTGGACGGATAAGTTCCCGTTTTCAAGCTGTTTCCAGCTGATCGACGGCCCCAGCTACCAGGCGTGGGTCGAGCGGGTGTGTCCGCAGGCCACAACGTTGAAGCCCATGTGCCCGAGCAAGATCAGGCACGAGGGCGTCCCGGTCGGGCAGTACCGTTTCGGGCTGGCGAAGTTTCCCAGTCACCGCATGGAACACCCGCAGCAGGGACTGATGAATTCGCGTATCGGGCGCATCATGTTCATGAGTGAACAGTTCATGAACCAGGAGACGGTGAAGGTGCGCTCCACGCTGGGCATCGCACAGGGCCACAAGCAGAGCAGGATCGCGTTCACCACGGACGTGAACATCCCCGCGCTCCACAACAAGGCGGGCGACGTCGTCATGTCGCTGGCGCCCATGGAGGTCATCACCCAGCGGCGCGGCGTGCGCACGGCCAAGGGCCGTGTGCTGATCGGCGGCCTGGGCATGGGCTGGCTGACGAGGAAGGTTTGCGAGAAGAAGAGTGTCAAGCAGGTCACTGTCTGGGAGAAGGACCCGGACGTGATCGAGTTCTTCGGAAAGGCGATCAGGAAGGACTTCCCCGACAAGCTGAGCATCTGCCACGGGAACGTCTACGAATTCATCGAGGACTCCGGTGGTCAGTTGGTCCAGTCCTGCGAGACCGTGCTGATGGACATCTGGAACGACTTCGGCGACGCCAAGTACGATCGCAAGTTCCGGGACCTGGCACAGCGCCACCCGCGCGTGTGGGCCTGGGGGTTTCATCCATCGTGATCACGATCAAGCCGGGCGACTGCGCCCAACTCATCGAGCCGGACAGGTTCGGGCATGTGCAGCTGTCCACCATCCCCGAGCTGCCCGGTCCGGGATGGTGCGTGATCGCCATCCTCTGGGAGGAGGAGATCGAGAAGGAGGCGGGCGACGCGGTCGTCTACGAGCCGCCGTACGCTCAGGGAGGAACGACTTTCAGCGGGCAGTTCCAGACGGTGCATAACGTCACGCATCCCTTCAAGGTGATGAAGCCGCTGTTCCTGATGGGCCGACTCAAGGAGCCGGCGTTCGAGGATGCACAAGAGAAGGTTTCGGAGGCCAACCAGCGCATCAACGAGCTGATGTCGCAGGTCGAGGCCGCCCGGCGCGACGGGAAGCGGGCGGCGGAGGAGAGGGACCAGGTGAAGAAGGAACGCGACGAACTCGCCACGGGGCAGGAGGAGGCGCTGATGGAACGGGGAAAGGCCCAGGGAGCGCTTGTCGTGGCACGCGAACAGCTCAGCGTCCTGAAGGATGAGATCGGGGCGGCGCGCTGGCGGGAGATATTCGGCGACGAGGAGAAGAAGCAGGATGCCTGAGATCGACATTAGCTTCAAGGTGAAGATCGAGCACGAGGAACACCCGGAGTCACCGCGGGAGGACGGGGCTTGCGTGGGCAAGATGGTCTGCTTCCACAGCAGGTACACGCTGGGCGACAAGCACGATTACCGGCAGGAGAACTATAAGGATTGGGATGAGATGGAGGCCGCGATTCGGAAAGAGGAGGACGGCGTCCTCGAGATCCTGCCCGTCTACATGCTCGACCATAGCGGGGTTGCGCTGAACACGACGGGCTTCTCGTGCCCGTGGGACAGCGGCCGGGTGGGGCTTATCTTCACCACGCGGCAGCTAGTGAAGGAGATGCTGGGCGCCGCGCGGATCACGAAGGACGTCCGCGAGAGGATCAGGAAGGCGCTGAAGGCCGAGATCGAGGAGTACGGCAACTACATCAACGGCGACGTGTACTGCTACACCGTCGAGGACGCGGAAGGCGAGCATGTGGATTCCTGCGGCGGCTTTTACGACCGGACGCATTGTCTCGAGGAGGCCAAGGAGGCGGCCGCCTCGCATGTGAAGGAGCTGATCGAGATATGATCGACAAACTGGACGGCCACGCGGGGGGCGGGGGCTTGAAGCCTCCGCCCAGGGACGAATGGACGGCCGAGGAGGTCGCGGCGATGCTCTCCGACCCGTCGAACGTCCTGAATGGCATCGTGTCCGAGGAAGACTGGAAGCGTTCGGCGGTGATCTCCATCAAGGACGACGGGCCGCGACTCTTCTTCGCGGCGCTCATGGCAAACACCGAGAGGATCACAGGCAAGGTGTATCCCGATTCCGAACGGGAAAGGGTCAGCACCATCTGTGAAGGCATCGAGGAGGGTGTCATTTCACCCGAGGAGGTGATGGACAGCACCTGCGAGATGTTGAGAAAGCAGGGGTTGCTGTGATCAACAGGCTTGACGGTCACGCGGGGTCGGGCGGCAGCACGTCGCCCGACCCTCGGCTGGAGATAGAGTTCGACGAGAACGGCGTGCTGTCGGTAGACAGCTCCGAGCGGGCGCTCGCGGCGTTGTCCAACCCCGCCTATGTGAAGAAGGGCCTTCTTTCGCTGAAGGAGTGGAGGAAAAACGCGCTCACTCTCATGGAGCAGACCGGGACCGAAACGTTCTTTGCCGCTTTGATGGAGAACATCGAGGCGAACGCGAAGCACGACGGTATCGACGCGGATATCGTGGAGAGCCTGGTGGACAGGGCCACGGGAAGTTTGAAGAGAACGCTCAAGGAGGGTGTGACGAACGAGGCCCTCCTGGACCATACGATTCAGGCACTCAGGGAAGGCGAGATGATTTAATGGACGAAGCTACGTATTTGTGGGTGATCGGGGTGTTCACGATCTTCGCGATCGGGATGATCGTGGGGATGCTCTTCGGCCGGACCATGTTCTACACGCCGCCGCACAAGCATAAGTTTTCGGAGTGGGCGCCGATCGAGCACCCCTCCGCGGAGCGGTTCTGCTGGGATTGCGGGCACAGGGAAAGGAAACGGACTGACTGATGGGAGCGTATTTCACGATCAGCGGGGAGTTCGTAACCCGCACGAAGGTCACCAAGCAGGGCACGCTGGACGGCTTGAAGAGCTGCTTCGGCAAGCTGTGGGACGGGAAGATGGAGCAGTGGGTGAGTGTGACCCGGCAGGGCAAGTACCGCCAGAAGGTCACGATCGAGATGGATTACGTGAGCGTCGGGCACCGGGACGTCAACCCGATCATGAAGGGTTGGTTCAAGTGCTGCGAGATGCTGATGGACGACAAGATCCTGATGACGGCCCACGCCCGCTATTCGGGCGACGAGGGCGATCAGGAGTATACGCTCAGGGCCGGCAAGCGGTACATAGTGCTCAACGACAGGATCGACACGCTCAACCACAAGATCCGTGAGCTGGAGAAGGAGCGCGACAAGGTCATCAAGGAGCGGGACGCAGAGGGCGTCAAGGCCTTCTACAGTTCGGCGGTGGAAGACAACAGCGAGGGGGAGTTCGATGGCGAGTAAGGGCTTCCAGCTGCTGCCGTGCAAGAAGGACGTCTGCCAGGAGTGCGCGGTGGACCATAAGCCGAACGAGCCCCACAACCCGCAGAGCATGTACTACCAGTACAAGTTCTTCGGGGAGCACGGGCGCTGGCCGACGTGGAAGGACGCCATCGCGCACTGCGAGCCGAAGGAAGTCAGGGAGATGCTCAGGGAGGAGCTGATCCTCCGCCAGGTCTGGGACCCGCGGTGGGACCAGCCCGAAGGTGAGGTGCCGGACGTGATGCCGGCCGAAGACGGGTCCATCGGGACCGTGACGACCATTCCGCTGGAGGGCAAGGATGCAGACGACCCGCAGGATGGCAGCTAAGCCGCCCACGGGGACTCAGCACGAGAACCCGATCGTCAGGCACTTCGTGAAGCATTACCGGACGCCGAACTTCTATACGCTCCGCAAGTGCGGCGCCTGCGGCTACAAGATAGGCTACTTCGTGGACGAGCACGGTCACCTGTTCTACGACGCCGGCTGCGACTGCACCTACGGGGACGGCCCGCAGATCGAGCCGCGCAGCTGGGAGATGCTGATCGAGTTCTTCCGGGCCAACCCGCAGCAGGCCGATTTCCTGCTGGCCTTCAACATCGACCGGGACGGCAACGACAACCCGATCGAGGACGAGGGGAAGGAAGAGAGCGATGGGGGAGAATAGGGAACTGATTGCCTTCGTGGAGGAAGTGGCTCTGATTTCCTGCACGGAGGAACGCATCGAGTGGTTCACGAAGCTGGGGCAGGCACAGGAGATGGTGCCCCAGCTTCAGCAGGCCCTGATCAAGTCTTCCACGTGGAACTACCGGGTGGCCTATTGCCCCGCCTGCGAGGACTACTACGAGTTTCACATACCCAGCGAAAAGGGCCCGTCGCTGTTCCTGGGGCTTTGCAACTGCCACGAGCACAACCTGCTGCAGAGCAGGTGGACGGACGTGGCGCTGTTCTTCATGCGCTACCCGGGCCTGCTGGATCTTTACGTGGCGTTTCAGTTGGACGCCGTGGGCGTGGAGGAGGCCGCTGCCGAATGTCCGTGTCCATAGACAATCCGGGAAAGATTCGGAACGCCTCCGACGAGATGACCATGGTGGGTCGGCTGATACACCATTTCAGGGCCCGCAAGGGCGAGCTTTACGCGGTCAAGCGCTGCGAGGAGTGCGGTGTCAAGCTGGGTTGGTTCGTGAACCTGGCGGACTGCGTGGTCTGGCAGGGCAAGTGCTTCTGTACGCTGCGAGGCGACCGCAAGGACGAGACACGCAAGGAGTACTGGCAAAGCGTGGCCCGGTTCATGCTCGATCATCCCGCACTGGCGGACATGCTGTTCGCCTTCGATATGGACGCCGTCGACGTGGAGGAGACTGATGTTTGCTCCGGGAAGAAAGAAGGGAAAGCACGGGCGCGCAGGCGTCAAGTTCGATCGCATTCTCACGCCAAAATTCACAAAAGACGTCGAAGAGCTTAAGACCTACGATGTAGATATACGGAAGATCCTCACGGACGATTCGATTACCCGTCGGTTCAGGGTCGAGGATCTGGCGCCGAGGTTGCGGGAGCATTTCGAGAAGCACCGCCTTCGGCGTCTTTACCGCACCAGCCGCTGCCCGCACTGCAAGCTGGCCGTGGGCTTCTACCTGCCGGCCAAGGGCGAGCAGCTGCGGGCCTCCCTGCGGTGCCACTGCACGCTCAGGGGGAAATGCGACGAGTCGGGGCCGACCACGTTCGAGAACCTGGCCGACCTACTGCTGGACCACGCGCGGGAGCTGGACGCCCTGCTGGCTTTCGATATGGACATGCTGGATCTCGAGGAGAGTGATGGATGACTTGACGCTACGCAGGAAGTGGGCCGTGACTGAGTTGTTGAGGGAGCACTTCAAGAAGAACCGGGTGAACAGGATGTATCGCATGGGGCGGTGCGAGAAGTGCGGGAAGCCGCACGGGTACCTGCTTACTCCTAATGCGTTGTTGTTCGCGGAGAGTTGTCTTTGTCATATGGACAAGAAGCGGACCGAGAAGAGGAAATACGCGCACAGCTTCGTGTGGATGGCCGAGGAGTTGATGAAGAAGGAACGGGAGCTGGCCATGTTGTTCGACTTCGACCTGGACCTGTTGGACCTCGAGGAAGGCGTCAATGGCGGATAGCGACGGGAGGACGCATTGGGGCTTGGCCTGGAAGCTGCGGGCGCATTTCAAGCAGCACCGCGCGGGGCGCGTGTACCGCATGGGCCGCTGCGAGGTCTGCGGCGCGCCCTATGGCTACACGCTCGAGGGTGAGACGGCGCTCGTCTTCCGGGAGACCTGCGAGTGCTACGAGAACGGGTACCGGGTCGCGAGGGCGAGCATCACGCACAGTTGGCTGGACCTGGCCTACGAGCTGAGGAACAAGAAGCAGGAGCTGGCGATGCTTTTTGATTACGACTTGGACCTGGTGGATCTGGAAGATGGCCTCGAAGGCTGACCTCACCCGGGAGCTGCGGAAGGCATGGGACAAGGCGAAGGTGAACTACTGGCCCAGCGACCACCGCTTGACGGACGACCAACGGTTCATCTCGGTGGCGCACTACTTTCTGCGGCACTTCGACTTCTCGAGCGCGAACCGGCGCGTGCTGCTGAGGGACGTGAAGCGCCGGTCTTTCCGCACCGACCGCTGCGAGATTTGCGAGGAGCCGGCCTACTGGTTCCTCTTCAAGGGCATGTTGATGGTGTTCCGGTGCTATCACGGGGACCGCAAGCGCCATCCTTCAAAGGGGGGCGGCCATGTGTACTGGTCACCGTGGCGCTGCCTGTGGCCCATACTGGACGACGATAAGCTGCGTGACATGCTGCTGATGTTCGGGATCGATCCCGTGGAGCTTGAGGATGGCAGTGATTGACGGCCCTTCATCCTGGGAGATGGCCGATCCGGCCTGGTGGTTCGACGAGAAGCAGGCCATGGACCACGAGGTCCTGCGCTACTTCCAGGAGCATTACAACCACTGGGACCCGACGATGCGGCTTGAAGGACTGATCGGCCGGTCGTATCGTGTGCACCGCTGCAGCAACTGCGGGGAAATCCATCGTTGGTTCGTCTTCCAGTCGAGGACGCTCTGGCGCTACGCATGCAAATGCGCCCACCGCTCCCGGACGTTCCGGGAGAAGTGGACGGAGGTGATGAAAGCCTTCGACAGGGAACCGCAGTTGCGGGACCTGTTGCTGTTCTTCGGCATTGACGCGCTGGAAGCGCACGGAGAGGAGGCGGAGAAAGGTGGTCAAGAAATCGAGCAGGAAGTCCGGTAAGGCCAAGAAGGCGGAGAAGCCTGAGGTGCGCCCCGTGCTCATCAACGGGACGGAGTGGAAGCCCGACAAATACGAGGCGAGCATGATCCGATCGCTGTGGGACGACGGCCGGGCGCAGGTGGCCGTGATCGCGGCGCCCACAGAGGGGGATGATTCGGGGTTGTACACGGTGGCCATCGACGCGGACCACACGCACGCGAGCCGGGAGATCCCCGTGCTGGGCGGCTACGTGAGGGTGAACTTCACCCTGACCGTGAAGGTTCCGCTGAACGAGCTTTCCGAGACGGCGCGCCAGCTGGCCTCGTTCGCCAGCAGCGTGATCCTCAAGATGCAGGACACGCCCGTTCCCGACAGGGAGGGCTAATGGGCAAGCACCGATACCGGCGTCCGGGACGCCTCCCCGTCCTGGCGGGGGACGCGTTCCTGCGGCGCCGGCTGACGCTGGACCCGCACTGTCACTGGTGCCGGCGCCGGGTGTACAACCCGCGCAACCGCGCACAGGCGCCGGCCGGACAGGTGGCTGTGGTGGATTACAAGAACCCCGACGGCGACATCGACAACGACCGCAACTGCCTCGTTGTCTGTACGGAGTGCAAGGAGGCACGGGTGAAGATGGACCGGGCCGCATTCGGCAAGCGCATACAGGGCCTTAGAGCTGGAGGATACGTTGTCCGACAGGAAAAAGCAGACGAACGCGAAGGCAAGTGAGAATCCCAACACCAACTGCCTCGAAGGGAGGCGGTGTCCGAAGTGCGGCAGTTACGGCCCGTTCACGGTGCTCACCAGGCAGTGGGCATCGATCCACGACGACGGGACCGACGATCCCCCCAAGATGTATGGCGACGTGGAGTACGACGAGGACGCGCCCGCCCGCTGTCAGGGCTGGCCGGCCGAGGGGCGCGACGAGCCTGTCCAGATCGGGGAGGAGTGCGACTTCGAGGGCAAGTGGGGCGACTTCCTGGAGAAGAAAGATGCCTGACGACAGGGAACTACCCAAGCGGCTTTACCTGCGCCTGTTCGGCGGCCAGAAGCACCCGGACAGGCCCGATGGGCCCTTCACCCATCTGATGCTGGGCCCGGTGTCCCAGATCCACTCGATCGGCGCCGGCGTGCGCGTGACGTGGTACGAGACCCTCGCGCCCGCCAGGGAGGTTTTCCTGTGGCAGGACAACGAGACCGAGTTGTTCTACTACGACGGCGTCTGGTACGCCGGCTACGACGTGCTGGACGAGAAGGAGCAGCAGCTTTCCGTGATGGGGGCCCAGCTTCCCGACGCCGAGAAGGCCACGCCCT
>Ga0180433_10009674_pt1 | contig 11764 bp, 17 predicted proteins | sample SS_ome_8_FD_132980 | JGI IMG/M metagenome (GOLD analysis project Ga0180433, IMG submission 132980) | Hypersaline lake sediment archaeal communities from the Salton Sea, California, USA - SS_1_D_1 metaG | ecosystem: Environmental > Aquatic > Non-marine Saline and Alkaline > Hypersaline >... | reverse complement strand
AATATTATCAGGATTTATATCATAAATTTCCAATACCTTATCTTTTACTGCATTTCTTATATCAGTATCTGTAAAATGCCAAATTTTATTTGTAGGATCCATCTTGAAGAAACCAGAAAAATCTTCCATTGGTTTATGAGGATCAGGCATTTTACCTGGATATATTGGAATGTCGATAGGATCTTTAGGAATAGTATCTACATTAAGACGATATGTAGGGGCTCCGTCCCAATTTTCTGGAACTGTATCTTCTCTCCATCTTGGAATTCTCGGTATATCTTGCACGTTTGGCATTTTTTCATGGTAAGGCTTCATTATTCCCACTCCTTAATTTTATCTTTAAAATATTTTTCTAATCTTTTCCATTCTTTAGAAGTTTGCATAATTACTATTAACTTTATTTCTGGATATTTTTGTCTGAACAATTCAATTTTTTCTTCAGCGTCTTTATACATCCTTCCTTTAAACTCATATGCTAAATTCAATTTTTCACAATAACAATCAGGAGCATATCTTTTTCCTTCTTCTAACTTAAACCATTTTTCATACTTATAATTTATTTCTAAATATTTTAGTATTCTACAAAAATTAGCTTCAGGCTTACTCCTACATAAATGACCTAGATCTTCTCTTACAAACACATTTTTGTTTTTATAATAAGATTTTTCATTTCTATTTTTATGAGCTTTAGATAAATTCTCAATATTTTTTTGAGTTCTTTTATAAATTCCAGTATGCCCTTTCATATTGTCTAACATTTTTTGAGTTCTTTTATAAGTCCCAGTATGTCCTTTCATATTTTGCTTACCTTTTTCAGATTTAGGTTTTGATATTCGTTCAGAATTTCTTTTTACTCTTTCATCTGTTTCTTTCGCAAGTCCTTTATTCCATGGCTTCATTTGTTATTGACTCTACCTTTCTTTATGATATTTCTATGATTTACAGTATACAAAAATTTACTAGTATTAGATTCAATGTCGTATTCAGTCTCATCATTTTTTGTTCTAATCACTTTTATTTCACCTGTCACTTTAAGATCTTCAGTATATGGTATTTGTACAGTTATAATCTCTCCAACTTTATACACATCTCCCATAAACTTACTCCTTCTTTATTTAATAGATAAATATAACTAGATTATTTGTTTATTCTCTTTAATAAATCTAAGAAGATCAAGGTTATTTGAAAGGATATCATTAGGATCTTTATAGGGTTGTTGAAACTTCACTTTTAATAATTGTAATTTTCCAATATGAGGATGGGTTTTAATAAAAGCTTTCTTTACCATAAGCATCTCATCTCCAGATGCCCCATCGTCTAATACAAAAACTATTTTATCGAAATATCTATATAAAATCTCTGCTTGTATTTCACTCATATTATTTGTGTTCAATGATACTACATTCTTAATTCCTACTTGCCATAAACTAATCATATCAAAAGGACCTTCAACTACAAATACTCTACGATTATAATATTTAGTAAGAACTTTTGGAAGATTAAATATCATCCTTCCTGCTTCATATAATGCCAAATAATTATGATTCCCAATATATCTTGGAGGTTCATAATCCAAATTCCCCATCTTTCTTGGTGCTGTATCTAAATTCCTACATCTAAAAGCTACGACTCTTCCAAACATATCATACATAGGGAAAGTTATCAAATTGTTTGTATAATTAGAAGGAAAGTTAATAATCAATTTACCACCATTATATCCTACTTCAAATTCTTTTGCAGTTGAAGGTTTTATGCCTCTACTTTTCATATATCTTTGAAATTCAGGTGGCCAATTATTCTTAAAGAAATCATTAAGCTTCTTTAGCTGCTGAAAATAATTCATTTCATAAAACATCCTCTTCTTTTACTACTAATTTTTCTTTAGGTTCTGGTGCAGGTTTTTTATTGTCTTCTTTATTTTGCTGCTTTATAGCATCTTTAAAAGCTTTCACAAGATCTTTATTATCAAAATCAAAATTCAAATCTATCTTTGATCCTTTAGGTATTTCAATTTTCATAGGCTTTGGAGGCAATCCTTTAACAATGTCCATTCTCCATGAAGCGTCTTTTATCATATCTTTAAAGTTCTCAATATCATGTTTTCTTATAGAATATTTTCCTGTATCTATACTTTTATGACAATGACGCATTTCATGAGCTAAGACATAATCTTGCTCTTCTGGAGAAATATAATTAAAGAACATATCTACAATAACTATAAAGAACTTTTTGTCTGTGAGTGTTTCATATTCGCTTCTTATAAGCTTACAATATCCAAAAGCAGGCTTATTAGCATTTGACCTCAGAAAAATTATCTTTTCTGGGCTTACTGTAAGTTTTATTACTTGTTTTTTAAATATTAACATAGCTCTTTCTTGAAACTCATCATCAGCTTTTGTAAACATAAATCACCTCATATCATTATTTTTGATCTCTCCATTCACATTTTACTTCACCTTTAGCTTCGTTTTCTAAAATATTTAACTCTTCTTTAGTTTCCATATAAACTCTATTATATGACTTAAGTTTAAATTCATGTTCATTTACCCATATTAACTTATATATTCTTCCATTATATACATAATAATCTGCTAGTTCCATAGGAAAAGAATAAGTACAAATATCTTGAGTGTCTCTTTTAGTAAACGCTGTCATTTTATAAAACCCTTGACAACTTTTAATTTCTGTATTTTTATTTTCATCATAATAAAGAAAAAAGATCAATAATGAAAAGAACAAAAATATAGATAATATAGATAATAAAATAATTGTTGCACTTTTTCTATCCATTTTTCTTTTTAGTCTCCTTTTTATATAAACTTGCAATAAAATTAACTATATCCCTTAAGCAAGGGTTAGAAACTCTTGTTTCTGCATTGCTCACTTTAATCTCATATTATAAAAATACTTCTTCTGCAGTTTGCCTTCTATTAGGTATATAAAAATTTATAGGATCATACTTCTCTTTATTATTTTCTACCTTATATATAAAAACCCATTCCCATTCATTAGTTTCTATATTAAGCTTCTTTTGATACACTAAATCTCCATCATCTATTCTAAAGTATTCATCGTGATAATTCCAATATTTAGTAGCACATTGAGATTTATCTGAAGAACAAAACATATGTCCAGCTTTTCCATCTTCATATTTAATCTTTTCTCCACACCATGCGCAGATCTTAAAAGGATATGGATATTCTTCATCTTCTATAAAACTTGTATAAAATGGCTCACAATGAATTATTAAATTCATAATATATCACTTTGCCAATTCTCTATTTGTTCTTTTGTAAAAATATCCCAACAACTACAGCATTCATATCTCCCATCATCTAATAGTTGCATCACAGCATGTTTACAAATAGGACATGATGGATTATATATTTTCTCTTCTTCAAATTCTTGATCTTCTTCTATAATTTCTTCCTCTTCATCTTTAGGCATTAATTCATCTTCTAGTTCTGAAACATATTTAGGTTTTTGTATTTCTTCTGGATATATAATATCAAAAATAGTAATCGGTTTAAACATTGACGTATGAATTTGTTTTCTTATAAGAATAACACATTCATCTATATCATCAGTTGTTCCTATAAAGGTGGTTGTATTTTCTTCTTTAAGTTTTCTTATTCTATGAGTATGTATAATAGTAGAGTTATCAGGAATTTTAATCTTCACTTTCATTTTCTGATCTCCTTGAATTATCTTTAATTTCTTCTAAGAATTGATCAAGAGTTAAGCTCTTAATTTTTTCACCTTTCCAAAATCCTACTTTAAAACATTTCGAATAAATTTGATAATAAGTATATAGTGCTGTTCCTGATCTCCCAACTATTGTTCCTATAATTTCCAGACCTGAAACCCCAGTAGGAATGTTTTGATTTTCGAAATCATCTAGCGGATAAAATGTTTTGATAACTTTCAACATTTTTCTCTCCATTAACAATGACATTGAATTCACCTCTCATATTTATTAAAACAAGAAGCACTCATTTTTTTCTACTTTAAAGAGGATTTATCCATGGAAAGTATTTCATAATGTCTTCAAAGGAAGGTTTGCCTTGCATTAGATATATTTCAACAACAATATATTTTTCTTTGTCTGGAGTTTTCTTTCTGTCAATTGTTCTTTCTATTATATTCTTATCATCATCAATTATTCCTGCTTCTTCTAATGCATCCCATGTTAATTTATGAAGATTATTTGTATCAGCATTAGCTCTTAAATTATATACTGTAATTTCTCCTATAATTTTTTGCTCTTTAAATCGTGGACATTGTTGTTTATTTCCTTGGCTTATAAATTCAAGCTTCATAATCTCTTTTAATTCTCTTGCATGTTTCAACATATACATAAAAGGACGAGGCAGAGGTCTTCCATTTCTTGTTTTTGAACATATTGCGTAAATATGATTTACTGAAAGTGGAATTGCTACTTTGAATTTATATTTTTTTATTCCATCCATTTTTTACCATGCTTTTTATTATGAGTCATCTTCCAAATTGTATGAAATGCAAATATGATAGCTAATAAATATAGTAAAATATTATACACAACAAGTGGGATCCTAAATTTCTTTTCTGACAATGCCGTTTGCTGGACTTCATAATCTTCTTCCTCATAAATATATTCGTCATCTTTTTTCTTTATCTCTATCTTTTTCTTTAAAAATGGAGATGAAGTTTTACCTCCACCTCCACTTTTGATATTACCTCTTTTGCTAACTGTAAACAACGACTCATCTATAATTTTTGTTTTTTTAGCAACCTTTTTATGGTCGCCCTTACTTTCATAATTAACCACCTCCTTATCAGTCTCTACAACAGATTCACCTACTGCAGTTGGTGTATTAGTATGAGATTTTACAAATTTATAAGATATCCATCCAGAATTTCCTAAGAATATAACAACAGCAACAAACATTGAAGCTGCTGCTGATATAGATTTGAGTATTACAAATATAGCATCAAAACGAGCTTTCCACATTTCAGCTTTTAGTTTTTCTTCTTCTATCTCTTGTCTTGTTTTAATTTTCTTAAACCATACCATAACATCACCTATTGAGCTGGTTTCCTATAATCTTTCTTTTTATCTGCTAATCCACTTTCTCTAAATATATCTTGTTCTTGAAATATTTCACTTACTGCTAAATCTAAATTATGAGTAGGATATTTTTTATCTGGATCTTGAAGAGTAAGAACTAAATCTTTTATTATATTACTATATTCAGGATCCATTACAAGTTTTGATAATTGTTCCTTATATATTTCAAGTTCTTGAGGAGTATCTGCAGATGGTGCAACCCCTATCTCTCTTGATTTAACGCTCTTAGTTTTATGATCTTTAACTAGCTTTTCAATTTTATCAGCCATATTAGAAGACCATTCCTCGTTATATGGAACACAAAGGTTTCTATCATCAATGAATGCACTAGTTGTATGAGGTTTTTTATTTGTGATTTTATCAAAAGGAATATCTCTTTCTTTTAACATTTTTTCAATCTTCTTTTTCCATGAAGGATTTCCACTTATTCTTGCAGATAAAATTACTAATCTATATCCTTTTTCTTTTAATTCCCTCATTTGTTCTACATTCTTTTCAATAGTTTTTCCAAATTCAGGAAATCTATCTTCAATAATAGTTCCATCTAAATCAATAGAAACTTCTTTGGCTCCTGCAACTAATTCTATTTTTGATTCTAATTTTTCTTTTTTGCATTCTTTATTCTTATCTAAATTTTTACCATCATCATTATGAGCAGCACAATCCATTCCATCTTCATATTTAATTACTTGGTTTCTTCCGCCTTCTTTAGCACAATATAAAGCATTATCAGCTTCTTTAAATATAGAATTTACATATTTAGAAGAAGAAAATTCAGTATGCCCTATTGATACAGTAATATAGTCTACTTCAGGAAATTTAGTACCAGCTATTTTTTTACGAAGATCATCAAGAAACTCTTGAGCATCTCCTTCAGGAAGTATTATGATAAATTCTTCTCCACCCCATCTAAAAACAATTGTTTCCTCTTCTAATATTTCAGCCAATTGCTTTAATACAGCATCCCCAACATCATGTCCATATTCATCATTAACAGATTTAAAATGATCTATATCTACTATAGCAAAATGCCCTATGTTCTCAAGATCTTCGACAACTATATCGAACGCATTTCTATTATAAAGTTTCGTTAAATTGTCCTTAAGTGCTTTTTCCTTCCAAAAATCTATTTGCTTTTTTATATCTTCCATCCTTTTATCCTTTCTTTATTTCTATTATAAACATCAATTGGCATTTTTGCTCTCTTATAAGTTCAGTCTCCCAATTAAGGGAGACCTTATTTTAGTCTCCTAATTCTTCGACAGCATCTTGTGGTCTAGCATTTAAATTTATCTGGCCGTCTAGAAGACCAATTCTTTTTACTAACACATTGTTGCAATGTGGGCAATAAAGAGCATAAACTTCTGGATCAATTACTTTATCTCCTTCTTGCCTTTGAGCTTGAATCTTTTCTTTCTTTGCTTTGTTAAAACTAATCCAAACTTCTCTTTCAACACTTGTGCAACATGGACATCTGAAAGCAGGAATATTTTTGTTATCTTTCAGTGCCACCCATTTTGGATCTTTGTTGTTCAACATCTTACTTTCCTCCTCGTTTCGATTTAAATTTAATTTCTGTTATCTTATTCCCGAACCCTTGATTAATCAATTCTTGAACTAGAACTTTATCTAGCTCGATCGGATCTTTTATAAGAGGTTCAAATTTTTTGTGCATCCTCTCATAAGTCTCTTGGGGGATTGGTTCAGTGTCAAAATGGCTTTTCTTGCTTGGCTCAGTGTAAAGTCCTTTTGCACCGGGTCCAGTATCACTTTGAGGATCGGGAAGATCAAATTCCATATCATCATATGGCTTTCCAGTTTTTGGATTTATATTTGGATCTAATTTATTAAGAGCCCAAATCTTATCTACTTTTCTCCAGTATCCACTTATTTTTTCTTTAGCTACTTGTTTTTTAATTAAAGCAGTTATCACTTGTCTTAATGCACTTTTTACAAAGAAAGGGTATTTGACATATATTTCTTCAAAGGCTTTATTAGGATCTCCTTTATATTTTGTTATACAGTTGACAATGTATTTTTCTAATGGATATTTTTCTTTTATTGGTAAAAACAACATTCTTTCACCTCATATTCTTAATCAATTAAGATTCAGGAACTAAAATATATTCATCTCTTTCTGCATCATAAGCCCATTTCATTCCACCTGGTGCAGGTGTGCTTGGCTTAGGAGCCCTTGAGACAATCGAATTCAGCTCTTCTTCTGTCGCTTCAAACCTAAATCTTTTAAATAATCCATCAAAATCACTTGCTTCAATAATATTATTATGAAATGCTTTTCTCATAAGCATTAAAAAATCCTTTTTAAATTCTATACAGTGTTTTGATTTTATAAAATCATCAACCAATGCGTCATCTGCATCTCTTCCTGCAATATACTCAACCATCCTTTTATCAAGCAATCTTTCTACAATTTTATTTACTTCTTCTTTTGATTCAAAAGAAAGTTTCTTAATAAAATCTTCTCTTGATTCAAGTTTAAATGTTTCTGTGATATCATCAAAATCTTTTTGAGTTATTTCTTCGTTTCCTAAACTTTTAGTTAAAACATCTTTTGCTTCTGTTTTAAATTCTTCATAATGGCTTGACCCAGTAAATTGTTCTGTATCAACTTCTTTTTTTTGTTCTTTTAAAAACATATCTTTATGTTTGTCAAAAATAGCTTGAATTTGCTCTTTAATTTGAACTGAAAGATTTTCTTTTCCAATTACATCTTTAGATATTCCTTCCAGCACCTTTGCAGCTTTCATTAGTTCAGTATATAAATCATCTAAAAACTCGTATTTCAGATCTGACTTGTAATGTAGAGCACCACCTATTTGAGCTGATACATTATCAATTGTTTTATATATTTCTTTTAAGGTTTCAAGTTTTACTTCCATCGTAAAATACCTCCTTTTTTATAAAATATAAGAATATAACTATTTATCAATCTTATAATTATCTTTTTTAACTGCTAGAATACCTGCCGGGTTTACCTGGTCACACACTAGTCCTGTCTTTTTATGCAAGCTATAGAGTGCTCTTAATGATCCCATTCTATGCAATGTAGTAATATCCAGACGAATCTGATTAGGTTTTGCTAATCCCAATGTAAGTCTTGAATTGTTTCCTATAAACTCTATCAGAAGTTTTTTTGTCTCTTCTCTTGTTTTATCTACGTTATGTCTTTTATTTAATTGAAAATATATATGAAATCCTCTACTTCCACTAAACCTCACTTCTGTTATTTTATATTTCTTGCTTAAAAAATCATGAAGATCTTTTGTAGTTTTCTTAGTAAATTCAAATTCTACTTTATCTTGAGGATCTATATCAACAAACCCAAAGCTTTCTTCTGCTTCTAATATAGGATGCCATTCAACAGTTCTTCCGTTATTGTATTTATCATATGATTCTGAATTCACTACAATATATTTATCTTGATCTTTCCTTTGGAATATCATTTTTCCATCAACTTGCTTTACAAGCCCTACATTTCTATCTGCAAATTGCGGCAGCATTTCTTTTTTTACTTTTTGATAATATTCCCATATTTGCATTTCATTCAACCCATTTTTATAATATTCATTCTTCTTTATTATAATTGTTTCAGGATTTTTAGGTTCATAACCTTTTATGTTTGATCCTATTATATTGTATTTAACATCTCCAATTTTAAGATATATATCTCCTTCTTCATTTTTAAACACATATGCCTCTATTACTTTATCAGCAAAATATTTTTTTGTTTTTGTAAATACAGCATAATATGGGGTTGCCTTAAAATCTTTAGTTGTAATTTTGTTATGTTGCACTTTATCAGGCTTCCAATAATCTTTTGGCCCACTCTGCTCTTCTATTAAAGGATTGTTTGAAATAAGTAATATTTCACCATTCATATATGACATAGCTGTCCAAAAACTTTTTGATAAACTAGCGTTAATTAGTTTTTTAGTTCCAATTTCATAAACATATTTTATATTGTTAGTTATAAATACATTATCAATCTTATTATCATTTGATTCTATATCTGTAATTAATTCACCGTACCAAAAATTTGAAGGCAAAAAAGTAACATGGTTTCCTTTCAATATAAGTTCTGATTCAGGTATTTGTTCAAGTCTTAAATTTTCTGGTGATACTCTTTTGTCTAGTCTTATTCTTACAAATACCGGTTTTCTAAATGTTATAGTGTCCCAATTTCCTTCATTATCTAATAAACTATAATTTTTACCAGTAAATTTATAAGCATCTCCTTTTGATTTATAATATTGCTCAGCTTTTATTTCAATTATTCTTTCAGGATTTACCCATATAAATTTTGTATTAGGACCTTCAACTTTATTTTTCATGGCCCATTCATACCATTCTTTTCTCATCTCTTTTGTAAACCCAGTTCCTACTTTAGATGCTTGAATAAAATTTCCATCTTTATCCATAAAAGCAACCAATACTGCTCCTAATTCATCTCTTGCTTCGCTCAACCCTTTTGTTATTCCTATGACTACAGCATCTACAGGAAAAGTTTCTTTAACTTTATAAGCTTTATCTCCTACATGAACTACTAATCCTTCTTGTTTTTTTCCTACAACCCATTGCTTCCACAAATCTTCAACACATTCTATATTACCACAAAATCTTCCAGGAGCTGCGTGAATGTATTTATAGTCTTTCTTTTTATCTATTGGGTTGTTAAACATTTCAACTATAGTACTGTAGACAATATTATAATCATCTTCAATTATTTTTCCATTTATTTGATCAATATCAAATACAGAAAAGAAAATTCTATTTTCATTTTCTTTGGTAGGATTTCTTAATACAAGAAGTGCTTGGTTATATGGAACAGCAAATCCATTTTCATCTACAACATAAAGCTCTCCATAAATAGTTGTTCTTTTTAGATGCCCAAAATTTTTCTTTACTTCTTCCCATAAAGAAAAATCTGTTCTTACTCTTCCTGAAGGAGATATAAATTTAATATCTCCATCATTAATATATAATAAAGTAAATTCACCATCAATTTTTACTTCAGCTACCATACTTTTTTCATTCTTAAAATTAGCAACAAACCCATTAAGATCATAAGTCTTCATAGCCATTTTTTCTTTCTTTTGATTAGCTATATCTACGAGCTTTGGATCTGCTTTACTTTCTTTCATCTTAGCTCCTTTTTATTTAATATGAAATTATAATCAATTTATTGTATATCCCTCAATTTTACCTTCTTTTTTAAATCCACCTTTCTTCATTGCTTTATTTGCATTTACATACCTTACTTCCTCTCTTATGTCTGAGCAAAATTTTTCATTATAAGGATCTCTATCATAGTATTTATAATAGTCAAAATCCCCCCCAAAATATATAGCAAGTTCTCTATAATATTGATCTCCTTTATCAGTGATAATAACTTTTCTTTGATGAAACGGCAAGTTAAAAAAATCATCACCATTAGCTTTAACTAAATTTGAATCAACCATACAATAATGAAGTAATTTAGGAATATTCTTTTTGTATTTAGTAAAATGAAGAACTTGCTGCTCTAATATTGTATGAGGTTTTTTATCAGCAAACCACCTTAAGAATAAAAATAAATCTATCATACTAAACTTATTTGTTCCTAAGGCACTTATTTTAATCAGTTTCGATTTTTTCATCAGTATCTCCTACTTGTTGTTTTATTTTCCATAAAGAAAATGTATTCTTAAGCTCTTTAAATATTTTTTTCAAAAGCATTTTATCTTTTATATGTTCTTTCAAAACTCTTACAATAGGAATCAATATCATATCAACTCTTTCTTTTATTATCTTCTTCGTCTTTCCTTCTTCCCTTAAAGATATTTTCATTTTATCTTCTTTATCTACAATATCTGCTGTTGTTTTCATATACATGGCTATAACTGCTTCTAATTGAGGAATTAAAATATTTCCTTGTGTATCTTTTATTTTTATAATTCTTTCAACTGCTTGTTTCTTAAGATAATCTAAAAGTTGAGCCCTATCTCTATAGTTTGCTAAAATACTTTTATCATCAACAACTAAGTTTTCTGATCCTGGTTTATGTATTTCAACTTTACCTGTAGGAATCATTATTTCTTTTGGTTCTTCTTGAATCTTATTATATTCCTCTATATCTTTCAAAGTTATAGTTCCATCTGGCCCGTCTTCATAAATATTTAATAAATTAAGTTTTCCAGTGTATCTCATTTTAATAAGACTCATATGATCTTCAGGAGTAGAGTTCGGACATTTTCTCATCAATTCCATATCTATTTTTATTGCTGTTGGTAAAGCATAAACATTTGTTAGACTCATTATTCCACATCCAATATTATAGTGTCTATACTCATTCTTTTCTTTATTTTTTCTGCTATTCTTTTTATTTCTAAACTTATATATGGTTGACTAACTTTCATCATCTTTGCTTGATGAATTTCCATAACATTTAACATAAAAAATGCTATTATAATTTGTTGATTCTCTGTAAGTTGCTTATAAATATTATTGTAAAAAGAATCAAAATTAAAATCAGGATAATCTTCGATCCTATTGGTAATCAGGTTCCGTATGGAGGTTGCATTGTGAAGGCTACCCGAGCCTTCTGTCTGACGAACCACATCGGTCATCTCAATTTCTCTTACGCTGTATCCGAATTTT
>Ga0180433_10009673_pt1 | contig 11764 bp, 13 predicted proteins | sample SS_ome_8_FD_132980 | JGI IMG/M metagenome (GOLD analysis project Ga0180433, IMG submission 132980) | Hypersaline lake sediment archaeal communities from the Salton Sea, California, USA - SS_1_D_1 metaG | ecosystem: Environmental > Aquatic > Non-marine Saline and Alkaline > Hypersaline >... | reverse complement strand
CTGGACCTGCCCTGCTCGATGGAAGCCATATAGACCCTGTTTTCACCCGCCAGGCCGATAGCAGCCACCTGGGCTTTCGTCTCCTTCAACTCCTCTTTAATGAGTTCCGCAGTTTCAATAGCCCCTTTCCCCTGCAAATGCGCGGCATCACGTATTTCCACTTTGTCATTGTTTATCCACAAATAAACCAGCTCCGGGGATTTGCCGCGAATGATCACTTTGTCATAACCGGCATATTTCAATTCCGGTGCCCAAAATCCTCCCATCATTGAATAGGCCATGAACAAAGTTTGAGGAGAAAATGTAGAAACAATGGTACGATTACAACCGACAGCGGGTGTGCCACATAAAAGACCGGCAGCAAATATAAGGAGATTATCCGGAGAAAACGGTTCAATTTCGGGGGGGACCCGATCCCACAATATCTTGGCGTTCGTCCCCAATCCCCCCAGATAAAGCTCGGTGTCTTTTGGGTCGGTTTCTACCCGCTCAATGTTTCCCCGGGTTAAATCGATTTCTAAATTAAACCCTGTCTCTGCGTACCTCATTTTTTCCCCTTCAAGATTAGCTGAGTCCTTGAGATAATTGTTGATTCCTCATGAATTTCCTTCGCTCAACTTAAAACAAGCTTTAATGTCCGGAAAAAGACCAAAATCAACTCAAAAATTGGTTACAATGTGATCACAATTTAGCTATATCGTAACTATATGTCAAGAGAAAAGTGGAATTTTTGACCTGTCCAAGCAGGGGAAACGATGGGAAAAAAGCTTCCTTTTTCATGTTCCTACAGTGAAGAATTAACTGATGGGTCTCAATTCGGAACTTCACCTAACATCCCCATGATGTTGTGCCTTCATCTGGATAGGCCGACAGAGAGGATTCGGGAGGTGAAGGTGGGGGACATAAGGGCTGTTTCCCTTCTAAGGGAGAAGGCTAAGGAAATGAGAGTAACGGGTGGCCCCCGGGATTTACAGGGTCAACGGGCTGAAGCCGGCATGCGGTGTTGAAGCGGGGCAGCCAATTTGAGAGCAGAGTGGAATTCAAATGCCCAATGAAAACTGTCAACGCCCTCTCTCAAAGCTCCGAGGAATGATGAGACGATGGGTTGCTCGCTTTCAGCAAGGGACTGACCATCAAAAAACCAAATCCTTTTTGAGGTTGACAAAATTACTCCGATCAAATCCGAGTGTCTTGAAAAAGGACAAAAGATCCACCGAATCCCAGCGCACAGAGGTATAGATGTGCTGAATGCCCTTTTCTTGATAGACCCGGAATATCTCTTCAGCCAGCCTTTTCCCGATGCCCTGACCCATAAACTTGGTGTCAACCCCCAGCGTTGCAATCCATGCGCTCTTCTCTAAACCAAATCCACCGTAAACAATATAACTGATCATATAACCGGCGACCTTTCCGTCAATCTCCGCCACAAAACTGGCATCGTCATTTTTGAGGACCTGCTCCTCAATGACTTGTTTGAAATCAATTTTCGTGAGTGTCTTGGTAATGGCGGCCTGAATCCGTGTCATGTCATCGGCATCTTCGATCTTAACTCTTCTTATCACCAGATTTTCCAATAAGTTATCCATTGTATTATCTTCAACGTATTGCTTTCAGTCGACCCTGATTATCTTAACACGACATTTAACCCAATCCGGTGGAAGATAGACCCGGCCGCTGTTGCCGCTGAGCTTGACGACCTTTTCCACCATCTCTTCACCATAGACTTCAAATTTGACCTTCCCTCGAGATGTTTCACCGGTCACGTCATGGTCATTTTTTGTCTCTTTTTCGTTGGGCATCTTAGCAAGATCCCTTATGCAGCCCAAAAAGGCTCAAAAACATATTCAGCAGACGAAATTGTATCATTATCCTAAAATATGGTTAGAAATACTTATAAAAGCTATAAATTAGCTACAACATAACTATATGTCAAGGAAAAAAGATCGATAGAATTCCATCATCTTTCTTTGACGCGGAGCAAACTCGCCTGGTATACTTTTTTCTAAATCGTCTTTGGTTTCAGGGCGCAGTGATTTTGGATTTATAGCGAATCTTTCTGGTTAAGTCGCCGGATTCGCAGAAGAAGCGCAGGCGATTTCGGAGACAAATTCAGATGGTTTCCATTGAATGGGCCGAGCTAAACAGCCTTGAACCATGAGCACGGAAACCTTAAATGCCTTTGAATAACCGATGTCAGAAAAAAGGGGGTCATTTGGAAAAAGAATATCTCGCTCCAACCTGGATGATCGATAGTGACCATACGATGATTATCCAGCATGCCCATGACACAATCGGAGGAAGCAAAGATCCCGTCGAAAAGGCAGTCAAACTGTATTATGCGGTCAGAGACGGGATCTGGTACAACCCCTATTATCCTTTTTATCGCCCCGAGCATTACAAGGCGAGCAATGTTTTGAAAAGCGGACAGGGATATTGTGTGTGCAAGGCATCGTTGCTGTGTGCCCTGGGGAGGTCCTGTGCAATTCCTTCCAGGATAGGTTTTGCCGACGTCCGGAATCATCTGGCCACCAAGCAGTTGATTCAATTCCTGGGTTCGGATTTATTCGTGTATCACGGCTTTACTGAATTCTATCTCGAGGGAAAATGGGTCAAGGCGACACCCGCCTTTAATGTGGAGTTGTGCGAAAAACACGGCGTTGCGCCGCTCGAATTTGACGGCCGTGAAGATTCGCTTTTTCAACCATTTAACCTAGAGAAGAAAAAATTCATGGAATATGTAGCAGAGTATGGGACGTATTCGGATATCCCGGTGGAGGCGATTGTGACTGCATGGAAAGCGGCTTACGGCACGGAACGTGTAATGAAGTGGATATCTCAATTCGAAAAATCAGGTGGGAAACCCCTCTCTGATATGGCCCGCGAAGAGGTCTGGAATGGGCAATCACATTAGCTGCCGGCGACGCGAATGGTCGATGCGACGCGGGCGTTAACGGGCAGCCGGTGAGAATTATCAAAAAGGCAACGCCTCCCGGGAGACGTTTGCAAAATCCTTTAACCTTCCATTTTACTGTTGCCCATATTTCTGATCCAGCCGACTCCTGACGCAAGCCACCAACCTTTCCAGGTGCTCCTCTGTCAAATCTCGCAAGAAATCAAGATCTGTATCCGTTTCAAGGAGTTTTTTAAGAATTTCGATCAGCTCTTTTTTTTTCATGATTCAATGTCCCAAAACGCTTTGAATTTAAAGGGACGGTCGGCGATAGCGAGAATTCACTGCTACCAGGGCACTTTCACGTTGCCCCCTCTATCCCGTCAACCTCAAACACCTCAACCGCCCCCAACCGAGTTGAAACATCGGCAAGAAGAGGAAATTTGTGCGGCCCCGCAAGGCAGAACCCAACTGCGAATAGATAATCGAAAAATACACGTCCGTCAATTCCAAAGCGCTCAAAATGCGCGAAGTCTCTGCCGCCATCGGTCACAAACGCTTTTGTACTTTCCGGGCGGAATAAAATCGACCATTCATATTTCGCTGGGCAGACCGGAGGACTAAAAATAAAAAAAGGTATCAATTTAGATTTTTGAAACACTGCGATAGGGGCAATCTGCCCCGGTTTTAAAGACCTTATCATTCCTTTCCAGGCCGAGGAACAGCAAACTGTCGGCATCGCAAATCGCTGTTTTCATCTGCGTTATTCGCCGGGTGTGCGTGCCTTTATTCCACCCGATAAAGCGCTGCAGTTTCGGGACGGAGCTGCCGACATTCACTTTTGAAAGAAGTCCCCGTCCTTGTGCTCACCGGCCACTTTGGTTCCGTCGGGAAGGACAAAATAGCCTTCTCCGACGAAATCGTTGTCTTTAAACCGACCGACATATTGCTTGCCGCTGGGGAAAGTAAAGGTCCCCGCACCGTTTGCCTTATCATCCTTGAATTGACCCACATATTTCCTGCCGTCCGGGAAAGTCATTGATCCATAGCCATGACGCTTGAATTCCTTGAACTGACCTGCGTACTTTCTCCCGTCAGGATATACAATTGTGCCATCGCCCTCGAGAACATTATCCTGAAATACCCCGGTGTACACCCTGCCGTCAGGCGCAATCAGAGAGCCTTGGCCATGCATGCGGCTATCCTCGAATTGACCCACGTATTTCATGCCGCTGGGGTAGACATATGTACCGTGCCCGTTCCAAAGATCGTTCTTGAATTGCCCGGTATATTCTCCCCCTTCAGGCGTTTTAACAGTCCCTTCCCCCTCACGCACCCAATCTTTGAAATCCCCTTCGTACACAGCACCGTCCGCAAAAACGAGCCTCCCCTTCCCATTCAACACGCCGTCCTTGAACTGACCGCTGTACTTTCTGCCGTCAGGGAACGCGTAAGTTCCGTGTCCATTCTCGCAGTCACCCTGTAAACATTCACCCAGCGCATGCGAGAGAGAAAAACAGAATATTAAAGAGAAGAAGATCAAAATTGTTTTCATGTCAACAGGCACCTCGGTTCTAACGTCTTTTGGAATTGCTTCCCATCTCTTTTTACTATATTTTATTATATATAAACATGAAAATCAAATCTTAACTAAATCTCTCATATCCTATATTACTTTTTGATTGTCGGTTTTTATCCCGATAGCCGAATGAGGTCATGGCAACAGCGATACTCAGGTTCTATGAAGAGCTGAATGGTTTTCTGTCCGGGAACATACGAAAAACAGATACTGAAATAGTCATCCATGATAACAGATCGGTAAAAGATACGATCAACGCGATGGGAGTGCCCCACACCGAAATCGACCTTATCCTGGTTAACGGGAAGTCTGTGGATTTCAATCATATCGTCCGTGGGGGAGATCGAATCAGCGTATATCCGGTTTTTGAAAGCCTCAATATCGAAAATGTAACGCGTCTGCGGAAAGTCCCGCTCCGCAAGACCCGATTCATCGCAGACACCGGTTTGGGAGAGGTGGTAAAGTTGATGAGGGTGCTTGGTTTCGATGTCTGTTTTGATCCATCTCTATCCATCTATCACCGAACTCAGATTTCAAAAGAAGAAAACAGGATCATCTTAACCAAACGTCGGAGATTTTTTACATTGGAGGACGTCACCCACGCAATCCGTGTACACCCGGGCTCACCGAGAGAACAGGTTCAGAGAATTTTGGACCTTCTGGACATCCAAAGCATTGCACGTCCTTTCTCAAGGTGCATTTTTTGTAACGGTTTGTTGGAGCCCCATTCAAAGCAGCCCATCCCGGTTGGGACCTCTCCAAAGTCACACGCATTCTGCAATGTCCACATGTACTGCAAGACCTGCGGCCAAATCTATGGGAGCGGAACGTATTCCAGTCGGATGCAAAAGGCAGTGGAAGACTTGCTGTCCCCCAGTAAAACTCAAGAGTTCTCTAAATAAATGGCAGAGCAATTGAAACGGAGAGCCATTATACATTTGGATATGGATGCATTTTATCCGGCAGTCGAGGTTTTGGACACGCCTGAGTTGAAGGGAAAGCCTGTAATCGTGGGGGGTATTCGTGGAAGAGGCGTCGTGTCCTCCGCCTCTTATGAGGCGCGTGCGTATGGAGTCCATTCCGCACAGCCGATGATAACAGCCACGCGTCTGTGCCCCCACGGGATATTTCTATCGCCAAGGATGTCAAGATATAAAGAGATTTCCAATCAAGTATTTGAAATATTTCAACGTTTTACGCCGCTGGTCGAGCCGCTGTCCATAGACGAGGCATTCCTTGACATCACAGGTTCCGTTCGTCTTTTCGGTCAACCTGCTGAAATTGCCAAAGTAATTAAAGCGGCAGTTCAGGAGGAGACCGGTTTGACCGTCTCAGCCGGGGTGGCCCCTTCCAAGTTTGTGGCCAAAATTGCATCAGATATGGGTAAACCGGATGGGCTGACCGTTGTGCCGCATGATCAAGTGCGAGAGTTTCTGAATCCGCTTCCCATCGAAAAGATGTGGGGAGTCGGCAAAACCACGCGGCGCGCATTGTCTCAACTCAATGTCCGTACGTTTGAGCATCTAAGCCGGCTGCCGGTTGAGACTTTGGAAAAAAAATTCGGCAAATATGGACTCAGGATGCATTTGTTATCCATGGGAATGGATGATAGGGATGTAATACCTGATTATAGGGCAAAATCGGTCGGCCACGAAGACACTTTTCCTGAGGATATTCTGGACTTAGCGCTCGCCAGAAAGGAACTATTGGCGCTGGCGAACAAAGTGGCTCGACGGATGCGAATACACGGCGTTGCGGGTAAAACCATTACCCTGAAAGTGAAATATAGCGATTTTGTCCAGGTTACCCGCTCTACCACATTCACCGAATCCACGGATGACGGGCCCGAGATATACAAAACCGCATGTCATCTTCTAAATAAAACAGCCTTTGGAAAAAAGGCCGCAAGGCTTCTGGGAATCTCCGTTTCCCAACTCAGTCAACCGGGCTCGGAGCGTCAGCGCTTCCTCTTTGAAGCTGACAAACAGAACCGGAAAAGGAAGGATTTGCATACTGCCCTGGATCATGTGCAGGAAAGATTTGGGGAAAAGGGTATTCGACCCGGTACACTCCTGGAAGAATGATGCAGGTCGGGCAAGCGTTAATATGGGGGACACCCTGAAGCGCTCCGATCACACCATAAGGAGTCCCCGCTAAATGCCCCTCGGTGGAAACAAGGGCGCGTATTTCCCTGTTTTCAAATTTACTATCAATATCCCAGAGACAATCAACAGCAGTGCAAGGAGGATCTCCAAGGTGATGGGTTCTCCAAGGACCATCCCACCCAGCAAAACCCCGGCGATCGGCATAAGGAAAATAAAGGAATGCAGCGAAACAGCTCCGTATTTCTGAAGCATGTTATTCCAGGCCACGAAACCGAATGATGCGGTCAGCACACCCTGATAAAAGAGCGAAATCAGAACTTCCGCATTCACATGGGCTATCATTTCATTGTCCCATATGAGACCCGCCACAAAAAATAAGGGTGCTGAAAATATCATGGAATAAAGTACGGTTTGAAACGGGTCAAAATTATGAATAATCCTTTTTGTATAGACCGTATTACAGGCCCATAAAAAAGCGGCGATAAGGATCATAAAATCCCCGGTTTGGACATCCGTGGTCACCCCTTTTTTCCCGAAAAACACCAAGGCCATTCCTGCAAACCCCATGAACAATCCCAGGGTCTTCCGTTTCGTAATCCGGTCCCCGGGGATGAAAAAATGGGCCAGGAACAGAACGAAAAACGGCTGAAGATTCACCAGAAGGGTCCCGCGGGATGCATGGGTTTTGCTGAGTCCAAAGTAGAGCAGGGCCATTTGTAAAGCAAAAAATGCCGATATGATAAGCAGTTGATGGATTTGCCCCTTTTTTAAATCAAAAGACCGCTTTGTAATTTTGGCCCAGAGAGAAATAATGACGATGGCCATGCTGAAACGGAGCCCCGCTGTTGTGAATTGTCCCAACCCGGAGAGGCTGATTTTGATCGCTACGGCATTGGCGCCAAAGACCATACACAGCAGGGAGGTAAAAATAGCAGTGGACAGCGAAAGGTCCTGATTATTCGGGGTCGTGGGGATGTCCATGAGAAACCATATTTAGCCGGTCACATTCTTTCTTTTGTTCGGTCCCGCTCCTCGGTCGACAGCATAACCTATGGCGCATGGTGGATCTGGAATCGCCGGCCATGACGCTTTTATTTGCGGTTAAACGCGATCCCGTATTCCGTGGTCAATCACGATGATTTTTTGCTATTTCAGCATATGGTTTGCCGGTCAAATTCCCGTATCGGCATGGCATGGAATACACCGGGCGAACCCAATCACGCAGATTTGGTCACGATCGTACGGTTCTCTGATCAGGGTAGGCTTGTCAAGTTTTCAGTTTTTGAGTCATCCCCCATATAAAAAGGGCAAGAACTTCAACCGCTCCTGCCCTCCTTATGGGTTCTAAGTAACGGTATTTCCTGATGCGAAATCAGGGAAGGTACATGTGCTCAGGATTGAGCTTGTAGGTCCACGGTGCACCGGAATTCCGCCATCCATTGACGTAGCGCTTTCCATTGAAATAGCTGTTATCATCCTTGACCATGTCCCCCTCGAAGCCGTCCAGCATGTTGTAAACATTCTTGAATCCCGCCTCTGCCAGCATGTTGGTCGCCACGGCACTGCGACCGCCGGACCGGCACATGATGTAAAGCGTGTCCGCGGTGCTGTATTTCCGTTTCATTTCATTCATGAAGTTGGGGTTCTTCTCCATGACCGGTTTCTTTTTCTCGGCATCCCAGGCATGCTTCAAAAACTCAATGGGAATATTCACCGTCATGGGCGCATGCCCCACGAAAATGTATTCCTCGGGGGTACGGACGTCAACAATATGTATTTTTTCAGGATGGACGTGCCAGTTTGCGAACGCTTCTTTTGCTGTGACGTAAAGCCCCAGGGTTGTTTGTTTTTTCTTTGGAATATTCGAATCCGCAAGCGCCGCCAATGTGAAGCAAAAAACCATCAGAGAAACCAAAACGAGAACAAATGATTTTCTTTTCATTTCTGCATCCTCCACTTTAGATAATAGATTTCGGGTTCGGATCATCAACCATTGCCGACTCCGAGTTTGCAACCGCCCTCTAACACAGTTTAAATTAAAAGCAAATATAAATCTTATCGGTTCCCGTTTCAACTTCCGCCAGGGCTGCTGCGTCATTTGACATCACGTATTCGACATCCTGAAACCCCAACACGTTGTTATTCCTATGGGTGGTATTCACCGATGACGAGGACCGCATTGTGTCCGCCGAAACCAAAGGATTGTGAAATGGCTTTCTTTATGGGATAGGAATCCGTCCGGGTAACAAAATTCAGGTCTTTCAAGGGATGTTCAAGGTTCCTGCTCACATGTGTCGTCTGATTGAAAATGCTCAAGACGGTTACAATCGCTTCAATGGCACCGGACGCTCCCAGAGTATGCCCGATCAGGGACTTGGTGGAGTTGACCCATACGTCTTTTCCAAACATACTTTCAATGATGCGTGCCTCGGTCTCATCATTGAGCAAAGTGCCCGTACCGTGACTGTTGATATAATCGATATCTTTTTCCGATAATGCCGCATCGGCCAGCGCCTTTTTGATCATTCGTTGGATGTTGTAGCCGCTCTTCTCGATCATCATAATATTGTAGCCATCGGAGGTCTCGGCGTAACCGAGTAGTTCCCCATATATGGGGGCATCCCGACGCCGGGCCCGCTCAAGCTCTTCGATGAGAAGCACGGCACCTCCACCTTCACTGAATAGAAAGCCGGAGCGATCGACATCAAAGGGACGGTTTATCCTATCCGGCTCTCCCGGGCCTGAAGCAAGCGCCCGGACCGTATCAAACCCGAGAAATATGGCGCCGTAATCGTCATACAGATATTCCACGCCGCCCACCAGGGCAAGGTCATGCTCACCGGAGCGCACCGATTTGAAGCCGTGTCCGATCGCCACCGTCCCTGAGGCGCATGCGGCGCAGTAGGTGTTGCTACTCCCAAAAAGCCTGAATTTGATTCCGATGTTCCCCGAACATGCATTGGGCATGGTCATGGACACGCCGAAGGGGTTAAAGCGTTTCGGGCACAAAAGCCTTTCATGGATTTTCCTGAGTCGCTCAACACCTTTGTCCCCCTCCAGTTCAGAAATCAACTCGGAAAGTACTCGCTTCTGGCGAATTAGCGCTTGATGGGAAAAAACGGAAGCAAAAGTCGACAACCCTCCGATTCCCGTTCCCATGAAGACACCGAATTTTTCGCTGTCAACGGATTCAATGGCATAGGTATTTCTTTTTTTGTCGACCTGCCCGTACCGGAGACCTGCCGAATCCAAAGCCTGAAACGCACAGGCAAGGGCAATGAGGCTGGTTTCGTCCAATTGTTTCTGTTCGAGGCGGGTGATCCCATACTTGGAATAGTCCACGGGAGGCAAAGGAGACCAAATCCGAGAATTGAAATCAGCGTAGTGGTGCCACTGCTCAGGGATCGCAGATACGCAGGTTTTTGCCGCAAGGGAATTTGACCAGAAGTCTTCTACATCCTGCCCAATGGCCGTGAGAACACCCAAGCCGGTAATAACAACACGCCTTTTCATAAATACATAATCCTAACTTTGGGCCGTTTCTCCTGTCAGAGCCATAATATAATGAACCGCATCACTAAGGGTGACGATTTTTTCTGCCTCTTCATCCGGAATCTTCTTATCAAAAGCATCCTCAAACTCCATCAAGAGTGTAACGAAATCCAGGGATTCAGCCCCTAAATCCTCCTCGAATTTCGTTTCCAATGAGAGCTCATTTTCATCCGTACTGAATACTTCTGCAACAACTTCTCTCACCTTTTTGTATACAGTATCAAACGTCATCTCCTCACCCATGGATTAGTCTCCTTTTACATATACATATTTTTTAAAATGCCCCCTCCCCGATGGACCCGGGAAGGTTTTGAGACCCCTGCTCTCCGTTCAGGGACTTCGTTGTCGAGCCCCTTTCAGGGGGACTTGCTGAGGGCTTCGCGTCAACCGGGAAAGCCTCACCAAGTTTGAACAACAAGACGATCCAAGCCCTCTGAGACGCCCACATGGCTTCGATATGATCAACCCGGCGATCTTCTACCGCCGCTTTTTGCGAAAGTTGCGGTAAATTCCGCTTCAGAGACTTTTTTCTCTCTGACGGTCGTCACACCGGAAAGCTTAACCGCCCATGAACTTTTTTTCAAGAACCTTACGCTCATAAGGAGCTGATCACCGGGAACGACCGTTCGCCTGAATTTGACCTTGTCGATGGCAATGAAGTACACCGGTGTTCCATACATTTCTTCGGGTTGAGAGGAAAAGGCAAGGACCCCGCCGGCCTGTGCCATCCCTTCGACGATGAGCACACCGGGCATAATGGGGTTTTCCGGAAAATGCCCCTTAAAAAAAGGCTCGTTTCCTGTGACGTTTTTCAGTGCGACAATCCTTTCTCCAGGCACGAGTTCCAGCACTCGATCAATCAAAATGAAAGGATAGCGGTGGGGCATCATCTTCAGTATTGTTCTAATATTTATGGGCAGGTCCATGAGAAGCCACGCAAGTGATCAAGCAGTTCATATATTCCATTTTTGGTTCTCCGCTCTCCCCGGCATAATCATGATTTTATACCATCCATGTGAATCTGTCACATTTCCGTATTTTCTTATTGGACGCTCCCATCTCACGCGTCTACCCGTAGGGTGGCCACAGGATCGGCAGCAAGCCCACAGACACGAGTAGAGAGATAATCGTTATGGGCACGCCGACTTTCACATAGTCGATGAAGCGATAGCCGCCGGGGCCCATGACGAGCAGGTGGGCGGGGTGCGACAGGGGGCTGGCAAAGCTCGACGAAGCCGAGATGGCCACGGTCATCATCAATAAGTGCGGCGAGATTTCCAAAGTGCCGGCGGTGCTAAGCGCCACCGGAGCCATCAACACCACCAGTGCCGCTGTGGGAATAACCTGCGTGCCGATCACCGTTACGATAAAGAGCGCCGCAACCACCCAGTGGGGACCAAGATCACCGACTGCGGCGATCAAAGCGCCGGCCCCCATCTGCGCCGCTCCGGTGTTTTCGATGGCGGCACCCAACGGCAGCATGCCGGCGATAAGGAAAACGATTTTCCACTCAATGGCCCGATATGCTTCCTCCATGCTCAAGCATCCGAGAAGCACCATCAGCACCGCCCCCGTAAGCGCGGCAATGGCGATCGGAACAAGGCCGAGAATAGCGCTCAGGAGGACCGCCAGCATGAT
>Ga0180433_10009672_pt1 | contig 11764 bp, 4 predicted proteins | sample SS_ome_8_FD_132980 | JGI IMG/M metagenome (GOLD analysis project Ga0180433, IMG submission 132980) | Hypersaline lake sediment archaeal communities from the Salton Sea, California, USA - SS_1_D_1 metaG | ecosystem: Environmental > Aquatic > Non-marine Saline and Alkaline > Hypersaline > Sediment... | reverse complement strand
GTCGGCCATGATTTCCTTGCTAAACCTCAGTTCTGTAATTTTTCGGCCCGTGCCGCCAATGCGCGCCCTTAATGTTTTGTCGCCCAGCAGTGTGACTATCTTTGTGGCGATTGCCTCGTAATCCCTTATCGGAACAACGTAGCCATTTATCCCGTCCTGTATCACCTCCGGCATGCCTCCGGAATTCGTCACTATCATGGGCTTCCCTGAAGCCAGGGCTTCCAGCATGGTTAAGCCGAATGGCTCACCCACCGTGGAAGGATAAAGGCATATGTCCGCGATAGCATAGAGGTCCACCATCTCATCCAGCGTAAACATCTCTATGAGTGTGTTGTTTTTTATGCCAAGTGAACCTATCAGGTCCACGATATATGCAATATCCTTCTGTTGTGTGCTTCCCCAGTCCACGATATTTTTTGTCCCGGCCAGGACCAGGACCGCGTCCGGAATTTTGTTAAGGACCGAATGCATCGCCTTCACGCTGATATCGCAGCCCTTGGCCAGGCCCATTCTTGCCGGATGAAAAATAACTTTTTTATTTTTCAGAAAACGGAGTTTCCCCCTGTATCGTTTTTTATTTGTCGGTTTAAACTTTTCTATATCTATGCCGTGATGGATAGCCGTTACCTTGTGACTCGGGCAGCCTATACCCATAAGCTCCTTCTTTATGTAATGGCTCACCGCGATTATATGGTCCCAGGCGATGTCCCTTGTAAGTTTTAGAAAAATCATGTCGTCCCACGAATTGTGCGCCGTAAGAATAAGCGGTATTTTCCTTTTTTTCTTGGCCTCCTCTTCCAGAATTTCGGCGTGCATTTTGCTGAAGTAATTCATGTTGTGGCTGTGGATAATATCGGGCTTTGTTTTATCAAGAAAAGCGCTAAAAACACTTCTTACCTCGTCTTCAACACCCACAAGCCCCCTCTTGTTGAGCCAGTTAAGGTTCATTATGGGCCTACGCGTTATTGCAACGCCTTTGTAGGTTTCTTGCGCTTTCGCGCCTTCGGCGGAACAGGTGAGAAGGCTCACATCGTGGCCTCTTTTAACGAGTTCCGGTAAAAGCATCACAAGGTGCGTCTCCACACCGCCTATTATCGGCGGAAATGCCCAGTGAATGTGCGCAATCCTGAGTTTTTTTGGCTTTTTGGTTTTAGTCATATTTTTGCCCCCTACGGCAACGGCCGTAAGGAATCTTAGTATACCGCACGGGGGAGGGCAATGTCAATCTTTTAAAACCAACCGACCCGGATCGCCGGGAAGGCAAGAAAGACACACAGTTATGCGTGTCTTTCTTATTGGCAGCCCCACCGGGATTCGAACCCGGGTCTTCAGAATGCCCCGCCGCCATACGTAAGTAACGGCGGGAAAAATCTGATGTCCTATGTCAATTAAGCCACCCTTGTGTGGCAGCCCGAACTGGATAAAAGAAAGAACCTTTATCCTCGAGGCTGTATTACCGTTTTAGGTAAGCAGTTTATTGATCTCTTGCTCGAAGCCTTTGAATACTCTTGAGGCATCCGAAATAAGCGGTTCCATTCTATCGGGGGATAAATTTATGGCATATCCGTGGCTAAAGAAATGTCTAAAAGCAAGATATCGCCTGAGTTCATCCGATAATGTTTCCGAAATAATGTTCTCCTCGGCGGCCTTTAGTAATAAATCCCGGTGCCACGATTCGCCTTGTGGGATTTGAATATTTTTAACACGGAGAGCCTGTTTGATTACATTTTCAATGCCGTTATAAAAGTTGTGAAGAAGCGCTGCAATACCCGCTAATTCAAGCCTGGAAAGTTCGGAAAGAGGCTTGGCCGGTAAAGAAGATATAATCTCCCTGATAGCTTCGTATTCGGCCTCAATATACTCTCTATAATCAGCCATAGAGGAGGGTTCCTTCCCGTAGTATCAGTTTGATAAATTTGGATTTTCCCTTTATATCAATTACATCGACGGGTTTTGATAATGAGAAGATAAGGTCGCCGTAATATTTAAAAAAGTCTTTAGGAGACACCCCTTCCACGGCTATATCGATATCATGACTTTCTTTTTCGGGATCCGTGCTCGATCCAAAAAGCAATACCTTCTTTGCATGATACTCTTTGGAGATATCCTGTATTATCTTCTTATCAGCATCTGCGATCATAAAATATCTCTTTTCTCCTTTTAGCCATACTTTACCATAGGGAGCATGGATATACAAGAAGAACTATCACGAGATTGTGTTTTGTCTTTAATGATCTTGTGAATATCAAATCTCCTCATAAGTCGGTCTTCCTTTCCAGAGAATTATGCCTTTTTTCACCTGCCTATGGAATACGCTGTCTTCTTTTTTCGATGAAACGCTTTCTAAGGAATCTTGGATAATAACTTGGTATCTTACGTCAGCGGATTCATGCTTTGTAATAATTTTCCTTACCTTATCCTTATGTTCCGTGCGAATGAATAAATCTATATCGCTTTTCGCATCGTTCGACCCGTCTGCCCGGGATCCGAAGAGAACGATTTCGGAACAGTATTTTTGAATCGCTTTGACCGGCTCTTGGAGCTCCAGTAGATTCTCAAATATCTTAAATTGTTTTAAAATAAAGTTATCCGTATTGAGCTTGTATAAAAATGTGTTTCCCTTCTTTTCCCGGGATATAACCTCCAGCTTTAAAAGGAGCCTCAATGTCTGACTTGTTGCGCCTTTGCTGGATTTGGCTGCTTTGGATATCTCTCCAGCAGAAAAAACTGCATCCGGATGGTTCGCGACGAAAGAAAGAATCCCCAAAGGTATCTGATGATACAAGCGCTTTTTAATGTTTCTATCGTTCATTATAATATCCTCATCGTTCATTATAATGAAATCGTAACGTATTGTCAATAAGATTTGTCTAAGATTTGTCTAAAAATATTACGCGGAAATAAGAGCTTGTTTGGCGAGTCTGTTGTATTCTTCGATTTTCTCAAGAGGCACTCGATAAGCCCTTGGTAAGGTCAGCACTATATATCGTAACACCTTCAGTGCACCGGCTATGCTATCCGGGACCGCAAGTTCGCTTCCGAGTATCTCCTTATACTGGTTTTTGATAAATCCTATGATAGGCCCGTAACTCGTTTTAAGTTCTTCTTCTGTTGCGTTGGCAGGTATGTTCGAAGCCGCGAGGGCAATGTTTATCATGCCTGTGACTCTCAATAAATAATCATGAATATTGCCTTCCGGAATATCTATATCCACATGCCCTTCTCCATTAAAATTTTTACCGGTACAATATACGGCTATCAAAGACTCTTTTGATCCTTTAGCGCTCGAGAATGGCCGGGCCTTTATATTGTTCGGATTCGATGCCCTCTTTTGTAGTAAACTTATATATGTCTCGATGATGTCTATCTGAGAGGAAGAAAGTTTTGAAATATCATATTTTATTTCATAGACTCTATTTTCGTGAAGTTGTGCATGCAATAGATCGGTAATTAATACTATAGCGCCAGCAGTATCGTATTCTATTTTTTCTTTTTCCTCCGATAGAATAGACGACTTGATCCTATAAACATCCATAGTTTCTCTTAATACTTCTGACCATTTATAGGTCTTCGCTCGCTCTGCCGCATTCTCACCCATCAATTTAATTTCTTCTGGATGGCGTAACATCCATTCCATCGCATTGGCCATTGATTCGGCTGTCTTATCAGCTATTATACCAAAAGGTGTCACCCCTAGCTTATTGCTTTTAAGGATGTCGATAGCACCTGGTATTAAAGTTGTTATAATCGGCAACCCTCTTGCCATGTATTCTGGTATAACCATACCAAAGGGTTCATACAAAGATGGCACAACTCCAATAGTGCTTGAATCTATATATCCCCATTTCTCATCTCCATGGACGCCTTCGGGACGCGCTACTATTATTATATTATCAAATCCTTCTCTTCTTTTTTTCATATCAGCGAGATACTCCCGTCTTGCCTTAATAGAATCGTCACTATTGCCAAAGATTATAAATCTTACTTCTTCCTTGCCATCTCTTTTTCTCCTTTCGGTAACTATCTTTGCAGCTTCTATAAAAATGTCGAACCCCTTCTCTGGCGATATTCTGCCATAAGTCGAAATAACCGGAGGCCCTCTTTCTCCGTGGGCTTTTGGAGTGTTAAAATATTCATCACCAACGCCATTTCTCACAACAAAAATAGACCCTTTGTAATCCGGACACAAGGCCTTTACTTCCTCCGCCATCCCCACAGAGTTTACAATGATTTTTGAATTGGCCATTATGGCCTCATGCTCTATTTCCTTCAATCGGGCTAAAAACGCCTCATTCGCTTTAGTCGCCTCAATACGCGGCGACAGAAACATGTGAAACGTCGATGTGATATTATATCCGCAGGCCTTTAATTCTGCGGCGCGTCTGGGCACTTCTATAAAACCATGAAGATGAATGGTGCAATCTACTGAACTGTAATGCTCTTTTATATACTGCACAAATTTGTCTCCGAAAATCCTACGTTTAGCTTGGGTTTCTCCGTCGTTTGCGTATAATGTTGATACAAGAGCTTCGCTTATGCGTATTTTTATCACCTTAAGTTTTCCATCAAGGTAAAGATATTCGCCAGGCTGCTCACCCCTTACACAAGGAGAGATCCATACAACTTCAAAACCTTGCTTAATCTGAGCCTTGCATAAGTTTAGGACGGCCCATCCCTGACCCCCGGCAAGATGATCTGGATCCTGAAAGGAGACATTTACCATTAGTTTTGGCAATGTTGCTCTTTCAAATTTTGCTAGATTATCCAGTAATCTGTCAATTTCCATTGCATATTGCTTTTTTTCGGTTTCATCGCTGGTTACCGAAATCCTCTGTCTAAACATAGCTATTGTAATATTTACGCGTTCACGATAATACTCAAGAGCTTTTGTGTAATCATCTCCCCTAAGAGACCTTAAGTCTTCTTCGGCATTTTTAAGTTCAGCGGTCATTTGTTCAAACAGCAGATTAAAGGATTTCAGGCCATAAAAGGTGGTGTTGGGCCTGCAACCTTTGTGGCATCTCATGGGTGGGTTGTTAAAAAGTTCTTGTCTTCTTCTCAAAATCCCAGATGGCGATTGGTCGACTGATCCAAGATTTATATTACGGCATGCTTCACAGGCCGCAAAACATGGGTAAAGGACTCTGTCGGCCCCCACAAGTACATAATTGGAGACGGACCAGCATTTTTCGGACGGCGGCACGGTTAGATCTCTCATATGTTGAGTACATAAGTTGGTGTGCTCCTTTAAAAATGTAAAGAATTCGGGGTTTTGCGATTTTATAACATCCAGATTTTTCTGCCATCTTTCTCTTTGTGCGTCACCCAATATGGTGCCTTCGTAAGACTTGTCTGGGACTTTATCGTTTGCCATCGGAAACACCATAAATCTGAAATTTTTAGCCTTTTCTTCGGAAATTCTATGGGCGATAGCCAGATCGTGCCACCTCTTCCAAAGCTTTTCGGCCAATAAAAAGCTATCGGCTATTCTTTCCGCATTATAAATCAGGGTTACCCGAACGGACCGTATCGGACTTTCAACTAGATATCCATCTATTACATTTCTCCATACATCATCAAATCTGTCTACCCCTTTGTGCACAAGGTATGATTCCCGGGTTGCTTCATCAAAGGATATACTTACCTCATCTATCTTATGTTGCCAATCACCCGGAGGAATAACCACGCCATTTGTGATTAGTCTAAGTTTGGTTGCGGGCAGGAGCTCTCTGAGTCTAGCGATAGCGTCATTAAATGTTTTATTGCCGTCTCTGTAGATAACTGGTTCGCCTCCGCCGACAATGAGTATTTCTACAGGCTTTAATTTTGCAACTTTATCAATATCTTCGAATTTAAGATGATTTCTTCTGTCTGCTTCCTTGTAACTGCACCATGTGCATCTTTGATTACATTCATTTGTCAGGTGCAACTCAATAAACGAGATATTTTCTGGTATAAACGTTGCGGAAGCAGATCTGCTAATCGCTTTCTCTGATACATTTCTCTCCGCACTATCGCAAGCCTGTTCAATAACCGCAGACAATCCGCTTATATTTGCGAGTCTTATGGAGATATAATCTTTCACGGCTTTTGCAAAAATAAGGCGAAATTTTTTAACATCTCTCATTGCACATTCTTCGTACATTCTGGAAAAATTGCTTGAAACAAACGATTTTAACGATGAAGGTGCATCATTTGTGTCAATCTGAAAAGCGGCAAGGGCTGATTTCACTTTTTCTATTACTTCGGTTTCGATGTCATCGCGTTTTCCAGCGTTATCTTGGCTTACTCCATTCTGTATATCCCTTGCCCAACAAACCGCTTCTTCCACTTCATCAAGAATAGGCAGAGGGGATGTTTTCTGCTTAGCGTGGATACGGCTTTCAAGATATTCTCGCACGTCTTGTGGTAAGTCGGCCCTTAAACCTATCGTCGACCAAAGGTCGATGGAATTGGTATCTATTATCCGCTTCAGCTCGTCTTTATCCTTGGATAATCTCGCTATTACACCCATATTTGAATTATTTGCCTGCTGAACAGCTCTTCGTATTTTATCTCGTACATAAATTAAGTCGGCGGCAAACTTATCGTATTCCTCTCTAATTTCCTCCCTACTCTCTCCCAACACAGACGATAAGATCTTTATGTTTTTCTCATTAAACATATTATATCCGTAGACCAAGGCATCTTTTGCCGCAAGAAGAAAATCAAGTGCTTTATAAAACTTTTGCGCATCCTCTTTGCTTATAATCCCATTATCAATTAATTTAGATATGTTTACCTCTTCCAAAAATTGAGCTTTGCTACCTGAATAAAGTGCCGCTGCAATTAATATGCCTTGGGCTGTGCGAATACCTCCGCGGTAAAATTTTACATTCCCATATTCAATATCTTCGGGCAGTTCATCCTGTGTTAAAAATCTCCTAAGTCTATACGAAAATGCCGGAGAGGAAATATAATCATGGTACAAATCTACTCTGGCGACCCAGGCGATAAGGCTATCCCTATTATTAACGATATTCAAAACCTCGGGGTTATGCGTTATATGACGATCATAGAGGCCTTTGTTACCGCATATAAATCTTAAGCTAATCAAATCCATCATATTAATTCTGACTAATTCCCATGGCTTAAAACTTACCTTCCATGGATAGCCGGGTACGCTTCTGAGCCCTTTCTCTATCTCGCTTTGTAGCCTTAACATATCAGCGCCCGATATTGTCTCATCACTTAATATGCACAAATCCGTGTCTGAGTTTTCTGTCATAAATCTCCCTGCGCTACTGCCATAAGTCATTATAGATACCCTTCCGGCTAACTCCGTCTGGTTTAATATCGTCGTTATTACTGCGGTAAAAGCCCGAAGATGTTCTTCGGCAAGTCTTCTGCCAAATTTAAGCTGTCTATATGCGGCTTGCTTTGGAATAAATTCATTTTTAATCCATGACCTCGCTTCTTCAAGGTTCTCAAAATGAAGATCCGATGATGAGTGTGTAGTCACAACATATTCTGTCATGGCACTTATTAATTCATCGATCTGCCTGTTGCTCCCAAATACTCCGCTTTTGTTGACTCGACTAAGATCTGCTAGGAACGGCAGCATTTCTTTTTCTAATCTTTCATCAAATAATTGCACTATCATTTTGATTTTATCTCTAGTAGATTCATCTGAACCGGATTTTTTCAGCTCTCCTATCAGTTCCATAGAAAGCTGATAATCAAGCTGCCTGATGCGGAAGAGCAGGTTGTAAGCGCTATCCACGCTTACGCTATCAGGCAGGTCACCGCCAGCCATGGCCTTTTTATGAGATGAATATTGTGTATAGATCCTTAAACAGCCTATAATCTTGTATAATTGTTTTCGTGTATAGAGATCCCTCAAGGCCTTAACGTATGTATCAACCCTGCTGTCCAGATAGTGCATTACCGGATAGTTTAAAGAATTCATATCAAGCGGCCCAAGTATTTTAACGCCTGTCTCTGTCTCTTTTTTCCGTGTTAAATGTAGATACCTACTACCTTCCTGCACTCTTAGTTCATTAAATGTAACGCTTGACTCCATCAATGCCTCGGCCGCATTGAGCCCTGTTAATGTCTCTTCAATCTCTGAAAGGCTTACCAGCGGATCGCAAGGTATAAACCCTATACCAAGCGGTATTTTCAAGTCACGTACAATCTTAAGGGCATCAAATATCTCTTTTGTTGTTATTCCCTTGGCGTATCTCCTGAGCTGTGCCTGCGAAAAAGATTCCACTCCCAACGATATCTTAATAAGACCAGCTTCTTTCAATAGTCTTAGAGCGTCTACGCGGGCACGTTTGTCTTCCTCCGATTCCTCTTCGTCATAGACCGAATCAACTCTCGCCATGATATCAAATCTGACCTTATTGCCTCTTCTTATCTTTTCCTCGGCAAATTTTCTGGCTCTTTCGATGCCACGTTTTCCGCGGCCCAGGAATTCCTCGTCTGAATACCGCACCACTTCAACGCCCATCCTTTGGAGCATATCGAGATCTTCCATTACAACTTCGAGAGGTAGCGGTCTCCATCTCTTTTCTTCTATACGGGAGCCTAGTACTTCCGAGCTCGCGCATATCGTACACCTTCCCCACGGACAACCACGGCTCTGTTCTGCGTAGACTATCCCGCCTTTTTCGTAGAATTCAAGTGTGCGTCTTCTGTCAGGCATTGTAAAGCACTCCGGCGGCATGAGCTCGGTCTTGTTCCTGCGAATTGTTCCTGCATTATCCATATATACTATGTTTCTTATGTCCTCAAGACGCATGCGCCCTTGGACGTAAAGGTATATATCCTCTATCGAAACTTCACCCTCGCCAAGACCTATAACTAAATCGGGTAATCGTTCTTTCAATATCGAATCGCTCACATAAGTAGGAAGGGCATTGCCAATGATGATAAGGGGCCTCTGCGCGCTGGGTATTTCCTCATAGATTCTTTTACATAATTCTGACAGCCTGTCATATGTCTTTAACTTGACCGATATACCAAGAATTGCTGGCTTTTTCGTTTTTATTTCCTTTATGATGTCGTCAATCTTGTCTAATTGCATATCAAGAACATCGACGCTAACTTCTTTATGATAGCGCTTCATATAGCCTGATATTGCATTAATACCTGCTGATTCGCCGGTAAAAGGAAAATCTTCGGAATATAATGCAAAAAGCATGATCCGGTCTTTGTCAACATCCCGTTTAAAGATATCGTAGATACTCCTTACGTCGTCCGGTTGCAGTTCAATCGTTAACCGGATTCCTTTATCAAGCGGGATAATCTCTGAGGGCGGCATACCCAAAATCGAGCGCATACGGCTTAAATCAAGCTCTAAATTCTCGTTCATCTGACTACCCTGAACTTCGAAATCGGTTGCAATCGATAGTGCCTCTTTAATCTTCGTGGCTGTGGTTAAACTATCCGTTACGTCGGGATGGGCTACTGATATAACTCGATCTAATTCACCAAGAACCCCTTTCTGCGAAATAACTGCCGCTCTTAAAAAAGCCTCTGCAACATCGCCCACATATATATAAGACCTTCTATCGTTCGGGATAAGCTGTTTACCCCCTTCCCTCGTTCTTTGTATCAAGGTTGGTATTGGTCGTCCTTCAGCATCGCCAGGTCCGTAAATATTTCCTATTCGCAGAGCTATCGCATGAGGATATCCCCTTATGATATATTCGTTTATTAATTTCTGCACGGCATAGAGCTGGTGATTTGAAAGATTACTGAACGATCCTGTTCTGCGCAGATAGTCGCGTATTTTATTTAACTCCTCCTCAAAGGAGGTCAGCTCTCTTTCTGACAGCGCCGGGGTTGCACTTTGTAGCGTGGCAATGAAGTCTCCAACAGCTCTCTTTAGTTCGGCGCTTATAAGAACATCTTCCTCCTTTAACCGTTGCCCTTTTGATGATTTCATAATATGGAAGAATATGCCATAACTTGAGGCAAAGATAAAAGGTTTGTTCTCCTTGGCGGCTAACGAAGACATAACAGCTCCGGGAACAGTATTGGCAATCAATATTTCGCGACTCCTGTCATTGCCACCCGGTTCTTGCGACCTGAAATCATCGCGAGAATCTAATGCTATATGAAATACTACGTCGCTCTCTTTCACAAGATGAAGCAACACATCTGCGTCCATCAGATCGCCTTCTATGATATTAATGTTTTGCGGAAATCTTTTAAGCAGATTATCCCAAGCCGGTCTTTGTCTAGCTATCTTTCTAATGAGAACGTTGAGTTTTATTTCCGGGTTTTCTCTGATAAGTCTTCTCACAAGCGCGGATCCTATAACACCACTTGCACCGGTAATTCCTATCCTCTTCCTCGCGCATAACATACTTACTTCTTCTGGGAAATTAATTTGTAATACATTTCCTATCGTCGTTTTTTCTTTCTTAGCATAAAACAGTGTTATCCCATGCAAACGATCAAAAGTTTTATCGTCCACGGAAACATTATTTGACAGATTTGCTTTTAGCTTAGCGATAATCAACTCTGGTTTTATTCTGTTGGTAGGAAACATTTCTCGCAATTTTCTTGCATCTTCTTCTCCTGCATACCTGTAGTCAATAACAAGTACGGCTCCTTCATCTTTCAATAATTTGGAAGCTAAGTCTATTGTGTTTAGCCCTATTGTCCCTATGCATTCTGAAAAAATAACGAGATTGAATTTTTGTCTTTTTTCCATAAGATGCTTGTCTCCCAAGATGGCTCTGGCATCGCCTTGTATTACATCTTTCACTCTTTTTGCTCTCATTTCTTTGACAAACGGTTCGTAATATTCAATGGCTGTAATTGAATGTCCTGCATTTTGCAAGGCTAGTTCAAGATCTCCTTTGCCAGCACCAATTGAAAGAATGGATATGTTACTACCGAATTTTTCACTAATCCACCTAACTAGCTGGGTTTTGTACTCAGGAAAATCTGTTGGATGCCCTATTCCTATTCTATTAGAACGGGCGAGACGGCTATTGGCCTCTTCGACTTCTCTCAGGTTAATACCATGATATATTTCTCTATCGGTATCGTGACTTTCTTCGCTTGCAACTTGATAAAACCTCATTCCATTATTTAGTGCTATTCGTATTTTTTCACTTCTATCTCTTAATTCCCAAAATTCGCCTGTGAAGTAATTATGCTTATTGGCCATTATTATCGGCTTTATAGCATTTATAAATGCTGACTCTTGCGGAGGGATTTCGTCTCTAAGAATTATGCCTCGTTCTATAAGAATCAACCACCCAAAAGCCCTGGCAACTGTATGGTTCACGTACAGGTCTATTGGAAGTTTATTATCGTTTTCTGGGGGAAAATATTTCAGGATTAGCTCTTTGATGCCCTGATATTTATACCTATCCTCCTTGGCTATTATCTGCATTATCGCTTCAATATCTTCGTGAATAATAGCGCGTAGTAACCTTAAGTCATCCTGAGCAACTTCTCTTGTTACCAGATATTTGCCTGAAGAAAGTAAGAGGCATGACGCATTATTGGCATTGAGCAGCTTTATCGCATCTTCGGATTCGGCATATCGGATTTGCGTTCTCTGTAAAGCGGCGAGAATTTCTCTTTTTATAGCGGGATTCTGGGAAGCAGGGAGCGTGGCAAGGCCATAACAACATGTATCAAAGCTAAATGCTACGAGGAGTACTGTCGATATTAGTTGTATCAATAGTTTTTTCATAAGCATAAAAATTATATCATATTACTCACAATAAAAGGTCATAGGTATGTAATTTCTTTG